>PVMN01000387.1_pt1 | contig 98568 bp, 83 predicted proteins | sample 1853401 | NCBI WGS metagenome assembly PVMN01 (sample SAMN08533510, study PRJNA380276) | Human gut metagenome, whole genome shotgun sequencing project.
AATACGTCCAGAAAATCCAGATTTTCTACCGCTTTATCGGCCCATTGGATGCCATCGAGTAACAATGTCAGAAAAGTCACCTCCGAGAACTATCCTACAGACGCCGAGACCGAGGGCGACCAGCTGCCCTTCACCGCCAGCTACATCACCCCCTATCCGGAGCTGAACGTGGAGGAAGCGGACCTGTTCTACCACGAAGGCACCCCGGAGGTGCCCTTCCAGACCAATCAGGAGTGGTACGCTACCTTTACCGGGGAGGACGGCTCCCGCTACGCCGTCACACTGGAGGACGAGGACACCCTTGCCCTGAAGGTCTATCTGGACGGCAACGAGAGCTACCTGAGCCTTGTCAACACCGTCTACTTTGCGCGGCAGGAGGCCATGGGCTAAAGGAGAAAACAATGAGAAGGTTTATTGTCGATACGGATACGGCTTCTGATGATGCTGCGGCGCTTATGATCGCTGCTTTGAGTGAGGAGATAGATCTTCTGGGTGTGACGATTGTGGCTGGAAACGTAGGGCTTAAGCAGGCAACGGACAATGCACTGATGACCCTCGAGGTATGTGGAAGTGATGCACCGGTTTATCTGGGAGCGAAGCGTCCACTGTTCCGCGAACGACACGAAACGATCAGTGTCCATGGAAAAGATGGCATGGGTGACTGTGATATCATCCATCCCAAACGCTCACCCGAAGAGAAACGTGCGGTGGAATTTATTCTGGAGCAGGTGGAACGCTACCCGAATGAGGTGGAGCTGGTTGTGCTGGGACCTGCCACGAATATTGCACTGGCGATTCTGACCGATCGTGAGATCATGTCTAAGGTGAAACACATCTGGTCCATGGGAACACCGGGCTTTGGATTTGGAAATGCAACACCGGTTTCAGAATTTAATGTATTTATTGATGCAGAAGCCTATGCTCTGATGCTGGATCTGGAAATTCCGGTGACGATTGCCGGATTTGATCTCTGTGCCGGCAATATCGGTCTGGATCGCTATGAGCTGTCCTATCTGGCCCATGGATTCAAACCGGCACAGTTTTTGGAGCAGGCCACTTCCAAGCTTTTGCAGTTCAATCTGGATACCAGAGGGGTACATATGGTGGATCTTCCCGATGCCATTGCCATGGCAGCTGCAGTATGGCCGGAATTTGTTCAGGATAAGGTGGCATGCCACTGTCATTGCTGTACCGAGCCGGGGCATGCCTATGGCCAGGTGATCTTTTACCAGAAAGGCCGTACCTATGAGGCGATGCCGGAGATCAGTCGGTTTAATGCACAGGTCATTAAAAAAGTAGATGAAAAGCTGTTCACCGAGCGATTTATGGATCTGCTGATGGAGGAAGGGGGAAAAGAAGCATGAAACACACCAAAAAAATCACCATCCTCCACTCCAACGACCTGCACGGGGATTTTCTGGCAGAGCAGGTGGACGAAAAGCTGGTGGGCGGCGTCTCCATGCTGTCCGGCTACATCGAAAAGGTGCGGGCCGAAGAGCCCAACACCATCTACGCCATTGCGGGCGATATGTTCCGGGGCTCGGTCATTGATTCCGAATACAAGGGGCTTTCCACCATCGAGATCATGAACGCCCTTGCCCCGGACATCGTCACCATCGGCAACCACGAGGTGGATTACGGCATCGCACACCTGCTGTTCATCGAAAAATGTGCCCGGTTCCCCATCATCAACGCCAACCTCTACATCAAAAACACCCCCACACGGCTGTTCACCCCCTACAAGATCCTGCGGGTGGACGGCATGAACATCCTGTTCATCGGCATCATCACCCAGGATGTCATCAACCAGACCAAGTCCGAATCTCTGGTGGGGTCCTTTGTGGACACCGCCGCAGCTGCCGCCGAGGTGGGCAAGATCTGCAACGCCCACAACAGCATCGACATTGATTTTACCGTGCTGCTGACCCACATCGGCTTTGAGGAGGACAAGCACCTGGCCCGCCAGCTGGACCCGGCCTGGGGGGTGGACCTGATCATCGGCGGGCACAGCCACACCCTGCCAGAGCACGCGGTGGAGGAAAACGGCGTGGTCATTGCGCAGGCGGGCACCGGCACCGACCAGATCGGGCGTTTTGACATCATTGTGGACACGGACAACAACTGCATCGATTCCTACACATGGCACACGGTGCCCATCTGCGCCGAGACCTGCCCCCGCAACCCCGCCATGGAGCAGGTGCTGCACCGCTTCACCAGTCAGGTGGACGAAAAGTACAGCCACATCGTGGCGCACTTCCGCCGGGAGCTGACCCACCCGGAGCGCACCCGGGAGACCGAGCTGGGCAACCTGTTTGCGGACATCTTCACCCGCAGCCTTGGCATTGATATTATGCTCATCGGCTCCGGCAGCATCCGGGCCGAAAAGCTGGGCCCCATTGTCACCTACGGCGACCTCATCGAGGGCTTCCCCTACGATGACGGCGTGTTCATGTTCAAGGTGACAGGCCAGCAGCTGCGCCAGATGCTCCACTACATGCTGCGAGAGGAGGCCTACACCGGCCACACCGAGTTCTACCAGCTGCCCTCCACCCTGCGGCTGCGCTACGACCGCACCAAGGGCGACTTTGATTACTTTACCTACTGCGGCAAGGAGGTGGGCAAGGAGATCGGCGACGATGCCCTGTTCACCGTGGGGCTGCAGAACTACCACTTCAAAAACATCGAGAGTTTTTTCAACATCTCCTACGATACCATCTGCAAGCTCCAGAAGCCCCGCAGCGTGGCAACCTCCTGTCAGGATATCCTGATGGAGTATTTCCGGGAGCACGAGGTGGTGGACGCCGCCGTGGACGGCAGAATGACCATTCTGCCCTCTACCGCACAGATCGGCTGACCCCCGCAGGGTCAAAAACGTGGTTTCGCCCCGCAAAATCTGCGGGGAACACTTTGCAAACAGAAAGGAGCACCCCATGAAATAACAATTCTCAAAACGAACACGCCTTGTCAGTGCCCTTTTGACGCTGGCTACGTTCTGGATCACGACCACGAGGGCTTGATGCTCACGGCGCATGCATGGGATGTGGAGAGCACCTGCGAGTTCTGCGGCAGCTTCATCGCGGACGATTACATCTGCGACTGCGGAGAAGGCGGCGACCACTGCTCGGCAGAAAGCGGACGCGACTGCTACGAAGAGAACCACTGCGGTAACTGCTTGAGCGGTGTTGGCGAGGCTAACATCTGCGGAAACTGCGGGGCAGGCTGCAAAAACTGCGCCGAGATCTGCGAGGGCTGCGGGATAAGCTGTGAGAACTGCTGTGAACGGTTTTGCCAACTCTGCGGCTTGTGCTTCCCCTGCGTGGAAGATTACGGCTGGTGCTACAACTGCGATGTCTGCGGAAACTGTACGACCGTCTGCATCTGCGACGAAGGCTGCTCGGATTGTACGAAGGTCTGCCCGGAATGCGGTGAACATTGCGGAAAATGCTGGGATGATATCTGCCCGAACTGTGGGATCTGCTCCGACTGCGCCGACGGATACTGTACCAGCTGCGGCATGTGCTCCGAGTGCACCCTGATCTGCAAGGAGTGCGGCGATGCGTGTCTGGACTGCGCAAGCGAATGGTGCGGCAACTGTGAGGTGTGCGGCGACTGCGTGGATTGGGTCTGCCCCAACATCGACCATTGCTCCAACTGCCTCAGCGGCGATGGCACTCACTGCGAATCGTGCGGCACATGCAAGTACTGCGTCACCCTTTGCACCGAGTGCATGGCGATCTGCGATGATTGCATCGACTTCTGCACGAAGTGTCTGACCTGTGCGGATTGCTCGGAGTATCTCTGCCCGGACTGCGGCCGCTGTGACGAGTGCGTGGATCAGTTCTGCCATGACTGTGGAACGTGCAGTGACTGCACGGTGATCTGCAAGGAATGCGGAGAGATCTGCCGGGACTGCACAGACATGTGCCCCAACTGCGATGTTTGCCGGGACTGCGTAGGCGGCGAGCTCTGCCCCGAGTGTGGGGAATGCGAGAACTGCGGCAAGCACTGTCAGGGCTGCGGCACCTGCGAAAACTGCAAGGACATCTGCCCTGACTGCGAGGAGCACTGTGCAAACTGTGCGGTCATGTGCCCGGACTGCACCCGGTGCGAGGACTGCGTGGAGGACTTCTGCCCCAACTGCGGGACCTGTGCGGAGTGTGCCAGGGACGACAACGGAATGTGTGACGACTGCCATTACTGCGGCAACTGTGCAACGCTGTGCACGGACTGTGCTGCCCTCTGCCGGGACTGCGCCCAGACCTGTGCGACCTGCGGCATCTGCGAGCAGTGCGAGGCGTTCTGCGACAGCTGCGAGCTGTGCGTGGTCTGCTGCGCGGACGTGAGCAGCAGCTATGGCTGCAGCCACGGCATCTGCGTGGAAAGCGACGAGTGGAAGACGCATTACTGCACGGCGGGCGGACACTGCACCACCACATTGGGAGAACAGGACTATGATGATGACGAGCATTGGTACTGGTGCGGAGATGGCTGCACAGCCAAAGTCAATGTGGAACCCCATGTGTTCAGCAGTGCAGAGATCACAACGCAGCCCACAAAAACGGACGAAGGCGTTTTGACCTACTACTGTGATTGCGGCTACTCCAAGACAGAAACGATCCCCGTCATCACCGAGGAAGGCCATACCCATCACTGTGTGCCTGCCGTGGTTGCGGCTACCTGCACCAGCGGCGGCTATACCGTTTACACCTGCGAATGCGGCTACAGCTACCGTGCCAACGAAACGCCCGCTCTGGGTCATACCTATGAGTACCAGAAGGACGCCGGCGGTCACTGGCTGAAGTGCAGCTTCTGCACCGATGAAAAACCGGCCGCCGCACACAAGTTCGGTGCGTGGACCGTGACAAAGGATGCAACCTATACACAACCCGGAACGAAGCAGCGCACCTGCCTGACCTGCGGGTATGCGGACGAGGCAGAGATCCCTGTGATCGGACATGCGGGCCATTTTGTCATCTCGTTTGAAGGCACTGATATTGGCGATATGCTGAGCGTCGGAGCCAGCCACAAGGTCCCGGAACTGCCCGTGCTGCCGCCAAAGGAGGAAGGCAACCTCTTTGATGGCTGGACGGATCAGAAAACGGGCGCGCCTGTGAAGGCGGGCGATGTTCTGACCGGAGACATCGTGCTGACCCCGGTCTGGAAGGACTGCGGCGATGGCAGCCATACGGACAGCGATCACGATCTTGTCTGCGATGACTGCGGTAAAAAGCTCCCTGCTCCAGTAAGCTATCTCATTCTGGAGGGCGCGAACAGCACATGGAGAAAGGGCAGCCTGACCGGGCTGTCGTTCCGATCCAGTGCTGACGTTGCAAAGTTTGATGGTGTCACAGTGGATGGAACTGCGATCGACGCAGGGTGCTACTCGGCGGAACTGGGCAGCACAGGGATCACTCTGCGAGCAGAGTATCTGGAAACGCTGCCGGCAGGTTCTCACACGCTGGTCATCAAAGCCATTGATGGCACGGCAGATACGAGCTTCACGGTGCTGGAGGCGGAGACTGCAGAGCCGGGCGGCTCCAACGTTGTGGACGCAGATCTCTTCGCACTTGACCAGCCCTGCACCCGTGCACAGATCATCTTCCTGCTGTGGTGTGCAGCCGGTTCTCCCGAACCGAAGGCGATGAGCAGCTTTGTGGATGTTCCCGCAGATGCCTACTACGCAAAGGCTGTGGCGTGGGCCGTGGAAACCGGCATCGTTGCAGGCACAAGCGAAACCACGTTTGGCTCGGATGATCCCTGCACCCGTGCACAGATCATCTTCCTGCTGTGGTGTGCAGCCGGTTCTCCCGAACCGAAGGCGATGAGCAGCTTTGTGGATGTTCCCGCAGATGCCTACTACGCAAAGGCTGTGGCGTGGGCCGTGGAAACCGGCATCGTTGCAGGCACAAGCGAAACCACGTTTGGTCCGGATGAGATCTGCATCTGTGCACAGGCACTTGATGCTTTCCATCGCGTGAATCCCGAATGATGCGGGTGGAGCATTCTGGCCTGACCAGATGGCGAAAGCGCGGTGTTACCGACAAACTCCATAAGTAAATGAAGGAACGGCGCAGCGGACGGGCATTTGCCCTGAAGCTGCGCTGTTCCTTTTTGCACGCTGCCCGGGGGCAGCCTCTCCCTGTTTCTGCCGCAGGCAGCGGTCGCCGTTGTTGCACCGGGGCTTTTGTTGCCCCGCCTGCGGCGGTGCCGTGTTGTTCGAATCCCTCTAGGTCCCAAAGCCAGCGCGTGACTTATGTGTACGCAAAAAAGCAGTATCCCCGGTAGACATTCCTAGTGGTTGGGACCCACGGGCTAGGGGCTGTTGGCTTTCGTCCAGATAGGACAACTCCACAGCGGGATTGAAGGCAATTTTCTTTTCGTCTACCATGTCCAGCAGTTCGGGGATGAGGTTGGTCAGGCGGATGAATCGGTGCACCTGACGTTCACTTTCGTTTGCGTCTGCGCTCACTTGCGATACGCTCCACAACTTCTCGCCAACTTGGCGAGAAGTCAAATCCGACCTAGCACCTTGATTTTTTAGAGCCTCCAGCTTCATTTTGTAGGCAAACGCCCTTTCACTGGGCAAGATGTTCTCACGTTGGAGATTGCTGTCCACCATGAGCAAAACGGCGGCATCATCATCCATCTGACGGACGATAACAGGCAGTATATCCAGCCCGGCAAGCTGTGCAGCGTGCTGACGGCGGTGCCCGGAGATGATCTCGTAGCCACCCTCCGGGCGTGGGCGGGCGATCAGCGGAGACAACACGCCGTACTGCTCTACGCTTTCTATGCTGCACCGCAACCGCCTGGGCACCCTGTACTGCCACGAGGGCGACTGGAGCTGGATCTACTCTTTCAACGGCCAGTGTGCCGACGCCGTAGGCACCGCGCTCTGGCAGTGGCTGGGGCAGCAGCGGCGCTGAACATTTTTTGTCAAAAAGCATTGACAACTGCCAATGCGCATGATAGAATCACAGATGATTTTGAGAGACGACGCAGAACAGGGTCTTTTCAAAGCAATTTTCCCATGGACCGCCCAGCGGGGCTAAGGCCATACGGACAGCCGGGTCCACTGCCGACCGGCGGTGCAAGCCGCCATTATTGATTGAGTTAGAAGCTCAAATTTTATAAGTTGGTTCCTTTACAACCATGAAATTGTGCAGCCAGTGCGCAGACTTGTGAAACGGTCAATGTGAAACGGTCAATAAAGAGCAGTAAAAGCAGAATTGCTATATAGACTCTCATCATCCCGTCTTTTTGGATCATGCTGAAACGCGGCCCGTGGCTCCGGCACATCTTGTCCGGGGGCTTTCTCCGCGCAAAAAATGGCTCTTTTCCAAGCGCAGGTCTGCACTTTTTGGTGCGGCACCTGCGCTTTTTTGTTTGTCTTGGAACCAGGGACGGAGGAAAAAAGATGAGTGAGAACCGTACACGGTTCCGGCTGGACCAGCGCCGCGCGCCCATTTACGAAGCGCTGGAGCGGTTCCGGCAGATGCGTGTGGTGCCCTTTGATGTGCCCGGCCACAAGCGGGGCCGGGGCAACCCGGAACTGACGGCCTTTTTGGGCCAGCAGTGCGTGGGGGTGGACGTGAACAGCATGAAGCCCCTGGATAACCTTTGCCACCCGGTATCGGTGATCCGGGAGGCCGAGGAGCTGGCGGCAGATGCCTTTGGAGCCGCCCACGCCTTTTTGATGGTAGGGGGCACCACCAGCAGTGTCCAGAGCATGGTGCTCACCGCCTGCAAGCGAGGGGACGAGATCATCCTGCCCCGGAACGTGCATCGTAGCGTGCTGAACGCCCTGGTGCTCTGCGGCGCCGTGCCGGTGTATGTGAACCCGGAGGTGGACAAACGCCTGGGCATCTCCCTGGGCATGAAGCGTGAGCAGGTGGAAAAGGCCATCAAGGAGCATCCCAATGCCGTGGCGGTGCTGGTGAATAACCCCACCTACTACGGCATCTGCTCGGACCTCCGGGCCATCGTCAAGATGGCCCACGACGCCGGGATGCTGTGCCTGGCGGACGAAGCTCACGGCACCCACTTCTACTTTGGCGGCGGCCTGCCGGTGTCCGCCATGGCAGCCGGAGCCGACATGGCCTCGGTGTCCATGCACAAAAGCGGCGGCAGCCTCACCCAGTCCAGCCTGCTGCTCATTGGCCCCAACGTGCACCAGGGCTATGTGCGGCAGATCATCAACCTGACCCAGACCACCTCCGGCAGCTACCTGCTCATGTCCAGTCTGGATATCTCCCGCCGCAACCTTGCGCAGCGCGGGCGGCAGGTATTCCACCAAGTGGCCGACATGGCCGAGTATGCCCGCGAGGAGATCAACGCCGTGGGCGGCTACTACGCCTTTGGCAAGGAGCTGTGCAACGGCAACTCGGTGTTCGACTTTGACACCACCAAGCTCAGCGTCCACACCCTGGACATCGGCCTGGCCGGCATCGAGGTCTACGACATCCTCCGGGACGAGTATGATATCCAGATCGAGTTCGGCGACATCGGCAACATCCTGGCCTACCTGTCCATCGGCGACCGGCCCCAGGAGGTGGAGCGGCTGGTCAGTGCCCTGGCAGAGATCAAACGCCGCTACCGCACCGACGGCTCCGGCCTGCTGAGCCAGGAGTACATCGACCCGGTGGTGGCAGCCAGCCCCCAGGAGGCCTTCTACGCCCCCAAAAAGAGCCTGCCCCTCCGGGACACCGAGGGCATGGTGTGCAGTGAGTTCGTCATGTGCTACCCCCCGGGCATTCCCATCCTGGCTCCCGGCGAGCGCATCACCAAGGAGATCCTGAACTACATCGAGTACGCCAAGGCCAAGGGCTGCAGCATGACTGGCCCGGAGGACCCGGAGATCCAGCACCTGAACGTTCTGGCATAAGGGAGGGAACGATATGGAATTTTGGTTTTCGGAATTTCACACCCCGGACGTAAAACACAGCATCCGGGTGAACAAGCAGCTCTACTCCAAGCAGAGCGATTACCAGCGCATCGACATCTTTGAGACCCCGGAGTTTGGCCGGGTGCTGACCCTGGACGGCAACGTGATGCTGACGGAACGGGACGAGTTTATCTACGACGAGATGATCGTCCATGTGCCCATGGCGGTCCACAAGGAGGCCAAGGATATCCTGGTCATCGGTGCCGGAGACGGGGGCGTTGTCCGGGAGCTGACCCGGTACGACCGGGTGGAGCGCATCGACCTGGTGGAGATGGACCCCCAGGTGGTGGAGGCCTGCCGTGCCTATCTGCCCGGAAACGCCTGCCGCATGGACGACCGCCGGGTCCATATCTACTTTGAAAACGCCCTGAAGTATATCCGCCGCTGCGAGGAGGAATACGACCTGATCATCGTGGATTCCTCCGACCCCTTTGGCCCCTCCGAGGGCCTGTTCACCCGGGAGTTTTACGGCAGCTGCTTCAACGCCCTGAAAGCCGACGGCATCATGGTGAACCAGCAGGGCAGCCCCTTCTACGCTGAGGACGCCAGTGCCATGCAGCGCAGCCACAAGCGCATTGCGTCTACCTTCCCCATCAGCCGGGTGTACCAGGCCCACATCCCCACCTTTGCCGCCGGGTACTGGCTGTTTGGCTTTGCCAGCAAAAAATACCACCCCATCGACGACCTGGATGCCGCTGCCTGGAAGGCTTTGAATATGCGGACCCGGTACTACACCACCAAACTGCATATCGGAGCATTCTACCTGCCGGCTTTTCTGGAGGAGATGCTGCGAGAAGTGGAGGAACACTGATGCGCCCCAATATTGAAAACTTTATCGGCTGCGACAGCAGCTACCGTGCCGCCAGCATCGTGCTGTACGGTGCCCCCTACGACTCCACCACCAGCTACCGCCCCGGTGCCCGGTTCGGCCCGGCGGCCATCCGTCACGAGAGCTACGGCCTGGAGACCTACAGCCCCTACCAGAACGCCGACCTGACGGACTTTGATGTGTTTGACAGCGGCGACCTGGAGCTGTGCTTTGGCTCCAGCGAGCTGGCCCTGGCAGACATCCGGGCCCGGGCGGAGGAAATTTTAAAGGACGGCAAGTTCCCCCTGCTGCTGGGGGGCGAGCACCTGGTGACCCTGGGGGCGGTGCAGGCGGCAGTGGAAAAGTACCCGGACCTGCACATCGTCCACTTTGACGCCCACGCTGACCTCCGGGACGACTACCTGGGGGCCAAGCTCAGCCACGCCTGTGTGCTGCGCCGCTGCCACGAGCTGGTGGGCGACGGCCGCATCCATCAGTTCTGCATCCGCAGCGGTGACCGGGCAGAGTTCGAGTTTGCCGCCCAGCACACCGAGATGCACAAGTTCGATTTTACCGGCCTTGCCGAACTGACGGCCCAGCTGTGCGAGAGCAAAGTGCCCGTGTACCTGACCATCGACCTGGACTGCCTGGACCCCTCCTGCTTCCCCGGCACCGGTACCCCGGAGGCTGGCGGCGTCAGCTTTTTGCAGCTGCTGGAGGCCATCCGCACCGTCACCAAGGCCAACATCATCGGTGCTGACCTGAACGAGCTGGCCCCCACCCTGGACCCCACCGGGGTGTCCACCGCCACCGCCTGCAAGGTGCTCCGGGAGACCCTCATTGCCCTGGACAAGGGCTGGCCCGGCTTTCAGGTATAACGACGAACCCACCGTTTTACAGATAAAGGAGTAACTGCTATGAGCAAAGTTCTGATCATCGGCTGCGGCGGCGTGGCCTCCGTTGCCATCCACAAGTGCTGCCAGGTCCCCGAGGTGTTCACCGAGATCTGCATCGCCAGCCGCACCAAGGCAAAGTGCGACAAGCTGGCCGCCGAGCTGGCCCCCAAGACCACCACCAAGATCACCACCGCCCAGGTGGATGCCGACAAGGTAGATGAGGTCATTGCCCTCATCAAGGCCTACCAGCCGGACCTGGTGATGAACATCGCCCTGCCTTATCAGGACCTGACCATCATGGACGCGTGCCTTGCCTGCGGCGTCAACTACATGGACACCGCCAACTACGAGCCGGAGAACACCGATGACCCCGAATGGTGCGCCGTCTACGAGAAGCGCTGCAAGGAGGCCGGTTTCTCTGCCTACTTTGATTACAGCTGGCAGTGGGCCTACGCCAAAAAGTTTGAGGAAGCCGGCCTGACTGCCCTGCTGGGCAGCGGCTTTGACCCGGGCGTGACCCAGGCCTACTGCGCCTACGCCAAGAAGCACGAGTTCGACACCATCGACACCATCGACATCCTGGACTGCAACGGCGGCGACCACGGCTATGCCTTTGCCACCAACTTCAACCCGGAAATCAACCTGCGCGAGGTGTCTGCCCCCGGCAGCTACTGGGAGAACGGCCACTGGGTGGAGATCCCGGCCATGAGCATCAAACGGGAGTACAACTTCGACCAGGTGGGCCAGAAGGATATGTACCTGCTGCACCACGAGGAGATCGAGTCTCTGGCCAAGAACATCCCGGAGGCCAAGCGCATCCGCTTCTTCATGACCTTTGGCCAGAGCTACCTGGACCACATGCGGTGCCTAGAGGACGTGGGCATGCTGTCCACCACCCCGGTGAACTTCAACGGTCAGGAGATCGTGCCCATCCAGTTCCTGAAGGCTCTGCTGCCGGACCCTGCCAGCCTGGGCCCCCGCACCAAGGGCAAGACCAACATCGGCTGCATCTTTACCGGCAAAAAGGACGGCAAGGATAAGACCTATTACATCTACAATGTCTGCGACCACCAGGAGTGCTACCAGGAGGTGGGCAGCCAGGCCATCAGCTACACCACCGGCGTGCCTGCCATGTGCGGTGCCCTGATGCTGCTGACCGGCAAGTGGACCACCAAGGGCGTCCACACCGTCGAGGAGTTTGATCCGGATCCGTATCTGGATGCACTGGATCAGTACGGTCTGCCCCGCAGCGAGAGCCACAGCCCGGCTCTGGTGGACTGATGCGGCTGGCAGACACCCGCCCGCCCTTTGCGGGGCTGGCGAACCTCTCCGCGGAAGCACTGGCATCCCTGCCCACCCCCTGCTACCTGCTGGACGAGGCCCAGCTGCGCCGGAACGGTCAGATCATGCTGGAGCTGCAGCAGCGCACCGGGTGCCGGGCCCTGCTGGCCCAAAAGGCCTTTTCCAACTTTGATGTGTACCCGGTGCTGGCCCCCTACCTGGCAGGCACCGAGGCCAGCGGCCTGTACGAGAGCCGCCTGGGCCGGGAGCAGCTGCCGGAAAAGGAAAACCATGTGTTCTGCGCTGCCTACCGGGCAGACGAGTTCGCAGAGCTGTTGCAGTACGCCGACCACATCGTGTTCAACTCCCCGGGGCAGCTGACCCAGTTTGGCCCGGCAGCCAAGGCCGCCGGCAAAAGCGTGGGCCTGCGGGTAAACCCCGAGTGCTCCACCCAGGAGGGCCATGCCATCTACGACCCCTGCGCCCCGGGCAGCCGTCTGGGCACCACCCGGGCCCAGTGGGATGTCGCCGTGGCGGCCCACCCGGAGCTGCCGGAGCTGCTGGATGGCCTCCACTTCCACACCCTCTGCGAGCAGGACGCCGACGCCCTGGCTGTGACCCTGAAAGCGGTGGAGGCAACGTTCGGGGATCTGCTGCCCAAGATGAAGTGGGTGAACTTTGGGGGCGGCCACCACGTTACCCGGCCCGGCTATGATCTGGCTACCCTGGAGCAGTGCATCTGCCAGGTGCAGGCAAAGTACGGCGTCCGGGTGTACCTGGAGCCGGGCGAGGCCTGGGCGCTGAACGCGGGCTACCTCGTCACCACCGTGTTGGACACCCTGTGCAACGGGGACACCAGCCTTGCCATTCTGGATATGTCGGCGGCCTGCCACACCCCGGATGTGATCGAGATGCCCTACCGCCCGCCCCTGCTGGACGCCGGAGACCCCGGCGAAAAGCCCTGCACCCTGCGGCTGGGCGGCCCCACCTGCCTGGCAGGGGATGTGATGGGCGATTACAGCTTCAACGCCCCCTTGGCCCCGGGCCAGCGGCTGGTGTTTGGAGATATGGCCATCTACACCACCTGCAAAAACAACACCTTTAACGGGATGCCTTTGCCGGATATCTGGCTTTTGCGGTCCGACGGCAGCCTGGCCCGGCTGGCCCACTTTGGCTACCAGGATTTCCGCTGCCGTCTGGGGGGCCGGGGAGACGGCACCTTGGACACAACATCTGTCCAAATTTGAGTGCACTGTCTCTGCCGGAAAAACAGCCCCGGCCTCCGGGCCGGTGGCAGAAAATTCCAAGCGGCAAAGGTTCTTTGCAAAGTTTGGTATGGCAGTTACAACAGCGCAACAAACATCACCTGTTTTCGTGACTTTTTTACGAATCGGCCTCTGATTTTTTAGGGAACTCCCCCATTGACAGCCCTGGCTTTTGTTCGATATAATTGAGACAAGGAAAGCGTCCCCGGCCGGGGATGCAGCTTCGTGAATCACGAAACATATCCACAAAAACAACCAGACTGGAGGGAGATCCTATGAAAAACCTGAAGAAGTTCGCGGCTCTGTTACTGGTAGGTGCTATGGCCCTGCTGATGCTTACCGCCTGTGGCGGCGGTGGCGGCGGTGGGTCCGTCAACAACCCTGAGGAGCAGAAAGTGCTGTCTCTGATCAAAGACCAGAAGGGCACCCAAGTGACCAGCGATGCACAGCTTCGTGCAAAGGCAGAAGAGCATCTGAGAAAGGATCTCGAAGGTGCGTTGCAGCTCGGCAACCACAAGTTCTTCACCAAGGTCCATGTGGATGCCGTGGAGGACGATTACGCAATCGTTACCGTTACCGCCAGCTACGTTTACAGTGATACCCTTCTGAGTGCCTTGCTGAAGGCCATTGAGACTTCCATGGATGTTCCGATCGGCGTCAAGGGCAATGTGAAGCAGAATGGTACCTGGTCCAAGGTCGGTATCGTGATCCTGTCCGACACCGAGCAGAGCTACATCGGCCTGTCTATCCGGGTCGAGAACCCCCACAAGTAAACAATAATTTCTCATCCTTCCTCCCCGGAGTGTGGCTGCAAAGCTGCCCTCCGGGGCTTTTTTGTGCCGGTTGGCAGGGGAGAGGCCCCGGCCCCTTTTTGCGCTGTGACAAAAGCTGCCGGTAAAGCAAAAGCAGCCGCGTGCCTTCCAAAAGGTACGCGGCTGCTTTTTGTCTGCCTTGCCCATAGACACAGAAAACCGCCGGAGGTTTCCCTGCCGACGGTTCTCTGTATGATGATAGGAGGATCAAAAATGATCGTCACATAATTGCAGCTTAGTTCAGGATGGTCTGCTCGGTCTCGATGTCGAACAGGTGGACCTTGTGCGGGTCAAAGGCAACGCGGACGGTGTCTCCGTTGCGGGCCTTGGAGGTGGGAGCCACACGAGCGGTCATCTTGTTGCCCTTGTACTCCAGGTACAGGTAGATCTCGGCGCCCATCATCTCAGACACTTCGACCTGAGCATCCAGCTGGCAGTCGGTGTGCTTTGCCATGAACTCGGGCTCGTCGTCGATGTCCTCGGGACGGATGCCCATCTTGACCTTCTTGCCAACGTAAGCATCCAGCTTGCCGTCGGCGGTCTTTTCCTTGGGCAGGGGGATCACGTCGCCGCCCAGGTCAATGCCGTACAGCTCGCCCTTCTTGATCAGGGTGCCGTCCAGGAAGTTCATCTGGGGGCTGCCGATGAAGCCAGCAACGAACATGTTGCAAGGCATATCGTACAGGTTCTGCGGGGTATCGACCTGCTGGATGATGCCGTCCTTCATAACAACGATGCGGTCGCCCATGGTCATAGCCTCGGTCTGGTCATGGGTAACGTAGATGAAGGTGGTAGCCAGCTTCTTGTGCAGCTTGATGATCTCGGTGCGCATGCTGGTACGCAGCTTAGCATCCAGGTTGGACAGAGGCTCGTCCAGCAGGAAGACTGCCGGGTTACGAACCATTGCACGGCCCAGAGCAACACGCTGACGCTGACCACCGGACAGAGCCTTGGGCTTGCGGTCCAGCAGGTGCTCGATCTCCAGGATCTTAGCAGCCTCGTGGACGCGGCGGTCGATCTCGTCCTTCGGGGTCTTGCGCAGTTCCAGACCGAAAGCGATGTTCTTGTAAACGGTCATGTGGGGGTACAGAGCGTAGCTCTGGAACACCATGGCGATGTCGCGGTCCTTCGGGGGAACGTCGTTGATCAGACGGCCGCCGATGTACATTTCGCCCTTGGAGATCTCCTCCAGGCCGGCGATCATGCGCAGGGTGGTGGACTTGCCGCAGCCGGAGGGGCCGACGAAGATGATGAATTCCTTATCCTGGATCTCCAGGTTGAAGTCGGTGACGGAAGGAGCGGTAGCGCCCGGGTAGATCTTATAGATGTGCTGGCAGCTAATCGAAGCCATAATCGTTTGCCTCCATAATCTTGTGTTTGCAGCGCCCTTGACGGCGCTTCGGTTCGTTGGTATTATAATAACAGATTATTTTGTGATATAAAATAGCATTTTATTGATTTGAGGTGTCGGATATTGCTGTTTGACTGGAATGCCGTGGCCGCGCCCGGTCAGGTGCAGGACGTGCAGCCCTGCGCGCCTCTCACCCTGACCGGCGACGGGCTGTGGGTCTGCCTTGTTTCCAGCGGGCGGTGCACCGCCAGTGTGCCCTCCGCCGGGCCCCTGCCCGCCGGGGCTGCGCTGCTGCTGCCGCCCCAGAGCGTCCCGGCCGGGCATCTGGTGCTGAGCCGCGCCCCGCTGGTGCTGGAGCCGGAGGGCAGCTGCCACCTGCTGTGCGTCCAGCTCACCGGGCAGGCCAGCGCCCAGTTTCTGGCCGGGCTGCACGAGCTGCCTTTTCTGGCCCGGGGCGAGACCTGCCCCGCCGCCGCCGAGCTGCTGGACCGCCTTGCCTCGGAGCAGGAATTGCCGGGCCGGGTGCGCAGCCAGCTGGCCTTTGCCCTGTTGTGTGAGCTGGCCGACGCCGACAGCGCCGCCCCCGCCCTGCCGCCGCTGGTGCAGGCCGCCATCGCGGACATCCGGGCCAACTACGCGGGCCTGTACGGCGTGGAGGAGCTCAGCGAGCGGCTGGGGGTGTCCAAGAGCCATCTGGTGCGCACCTTCACCGCCGCGCTGGGCATCCCGCCGGGGCGCTACCTGACCCGGGTGCGGGTGGAAGCCGCCCAGCGGCTGCTGCTGCACCGGGAGTACACGCTGGACGTGGTGGCCAGCCTGTGCGGCTTTTCCGGGGCCAACTACCTGTGCCGGGTGTTCAAAAAAGAAACCGGCCAGTCCCCCGCACAATGGCGGGCGCTGGCCGGTCACACTGCGCAGTCCGGGCTTTCGCCCGAAGAAGCTCTGCGCGAGCAGGAACTTTATATTTAAGATCTTGCCGCTGCCTTTTTCTCGTTCTTCACCCGGTACATCGCGGCGTCTGCACGTTCTACTCAAGCATTCTGTTTTTTGCGGATATTTCACCGCTGGAACTCACACAGTCTGCTTTTTCTTCCGCAACAGCAAAAACAGGGTCAGCAGCGCCGTCAGCAGCTCCGATGCCGGGAAGGCCGCCCACACGCCGTTCATGCCAAAGAGGGCGCTCATCACCAGCGAGCAGACCACAATGGCCGCCACGCCGCGGCAGATGGAGGTGACCGAGGCTTCCAGCGGGCGGTTGGTGGCGCTCAGGTAGCCCGCCGCCACGATGTTGAACCCGGCAAAGAAGTAGCCCACGAAGTACAGCCGCATGCCGTTGTGGGCAAACCGGGCCATCTGCGCCGAGTTTTCACTGTTGAACCAGCCCACCAGCGTGTCGGTCATGCCGAACACCACCGCGTACAGCATGGCCGCCAGTGCCAGCGCGGTGCAGCTGCCCAGAATGAGCAGCTTCCGGGCTCCGGCCCGGTCGCTGTGGCCGTAGCAGCGGCTCACCAGCGGCTGGGCACCCTGGGCCACACCGTTGAAAATGGCGGTGGCCACCAGCGCAAAGTTGGCCACGACGCCGTAGGCCGCCACGGCCACATTCCCGGCCAGACCCAGCAGCAGGAAGTTGAACACCGTCGTGGTCACGCCGGAGGACATCTCCCCCACAAAGCCGGAGATGCCCAGCTGGCAGCTCTGCCCCAGCAGCTTTGCCGAGGGCAGCTGCCGCACGAACTGCACCGTGTTGTCTTTTTGGAAGAAGTGGCGGCTGCAGATGGCGATGCTGAGTATCGGCGAAACGGCGGTGGCCAGTGCCGCACCGGCCAGCCCCAGCCCCATGGGGAACATGAAGATGTAGTCGAACACCACATTGAACAGGCTGCCGCTCAGCGTGGCCACCATGGCCAGCGAGGGTGCACCGTCGTTGCGGACAAAGGCCGACACGATGTAGTTGCACATGAAAAAGGGCGTAAACAGCAGAAAGATTCGCGCATAGGGGATGCCCAGCGCCACGATGCCGGCATCGCCGCCCATGAGCCGCAGCAGTGTGCCGGGGCAGAAGATGCCCACCAGCACAAAGGGCACGGCCAGCAGGCAGGCGCAAAAGACGGCATTGGAGAAATACCGCTGTGCCGCCCGCTCCTCGCCCTGTGCGCGGAGGATGGCGTAGCGGGTGGCCGCACCCAGACCGATCATGGAACCGATGGCAAAAATGAAGTTGTAGATGGGCAGGCAGAGGTTGAGCAGGGTCACGCCGTCGGTGCCCGCCGCCTGCGAGATAAAATAGGTATCGGCCAGAATATAGCAGGACGTGCCCAGCAGACCGAAAATATTCTGCGATACATATTTAAAGAACTGCTTTGTCAGATTCATCTTGGTTTTCCCTTTTTCCCGGAAATTGTCATACACAAAGCGGTATTGTAGCACACCCCGCGCGTCAAGTCAATTCCAAAACTGCCCTGCAGCGCAGAAAGAGGAAGCATCAAGCAAAGGAGAAGTGCACTATGGATTACAAACACGCAGCACAACAGGTTCTGGACTGCATCGGCGGAAAAGACAACATCGTGTCGGCCGCACACTGCGCCACCCGCCTGCGTCTGGTCATCGCAGACAACGCAAAGGTCAACAAGCAGGATCTGGAAAACGCCGAGGGCGCCAAGGGCGTTTTTGAGGCACAGGGCCAGCTGCAGATCATCTTTGGCACCGGCACGGTGAACAAGGTGTACGACGAGTTCATCCAGCTGGCCGGCATCGAGGGCGGCAGCAAGGAGGACGTGAAGCAGGCGGCCGCCGCCAAGGCACCCTGGTATCAGCGGGCCATCAAGACCCTGGGCGACATCTTTGTGCCCATCATCCCCGCCATCGTGGCTTCCGGCTTCCTGATGGGCATCATGGAAGCGCTGAACTTCATGGTGAACAACGGTTTCCTGAACATCGACACCACCGGCTCGGTGTATGTGTTCGCCAAGCTGTTCTCCAATACGGCCTACACCTTCCTGCCCATCCTCATCGCCTGCTCCGCCGCCAAGGTGTTCGGCGGCAACCCCTATCTGGGTGCAGTCATCGGCATGATCATGATCCACCCCGACCTGCAGAACGCCTGGACCGTTTCCAACGGCGTCAACGTGATGCAGCCGGTGTTCGGCGGCCTGTACTCGGTGCCGCTGGTGGGCTATCAGGGCCACGTCATCCCGGTCATCATCGCCGTGTGGCTCATGTGCCAGATTGAAAAGCGGCTGCACAAGGTGGTGCCCGCCATGTTTGACCTGTTCGTCACCCCGCTGGTGTCCGTGTTCGTCACCGGTTACCTGACCCTGGCCGCCATCGGTCCCGTGTTCACCAAGCTGGAAAATGGCATCATCACCGGCGTGCAGACCCTCATCACCCTGCCCTACGGCATCGGCTCCTTCATCATGGGCGGCCTGTACGCGGTCACCGTCGTGGCCGGCATCCACCACATGTACACCCTGATCGACCTGGGCCAGCTGGCCCGCTACGGCTATACCTACTGGCTGCCGCTGGCCAGCGCCGCCAACGTGGCACAGGGCGGTGCCGCTCTGGCTGTGGCCCTCAAGAGCAAGGACACCAAGGTCAAGTCCATGGCCCTGCCCTCTGCCCTGTCCGCCTGCATGGGCATCACCGAGCCTGCCATCTTCGGCGTGAACCTACGCTACTTCAAGCCCTTCCTCGGCGGCCTGCTGGGCGGTGCCTGCGGCGCCCTGTACGCCAGCATCGTGGGGCTGGGTGCCACCGGCACCGGCGTCACCGGCATCTTCGGCATCCTGCTGCACCTGCACATGCCGCTGCAGTACATCATCATGATGGCCATCTCCTTCGGCGTGTCCTTCGCCGTGACCTGGGTCATCTGGAGCCCTGAGGAGGTCAAGGCATGAACGCACTCCAGCGCGACCTGAAAAAGCTGGTGCCTCTGGTGGAGTCGCTGGGCAAGGAAACCGTTGCCGCCGACCCCCACCGCCAGCGGTTCCACCTGCAGCCCCCGGTGGGCTGGCTGAACGACCCCAACGGTCTGTGCGTCTACAGCGGGCAGTACCACGCATTCTTCCAGTACGGCCCCTTCGACGTGAACGGCGGGGTCAAGCACTGGGGCCACGCCGTGAGCACCGACCTGCTCCACTGGGAGCAATTGCCGGTGATGCTCTATCCGGACGAGCCTTTTGACTGCCACGGTGCCTACTCCGGCTCGGCCCTGGTGGAGGATGGCACCATGTACCTCTACTACACCGGCAACGTCAAGCACCCCGGCAATTTCGATTACATCAAAGAGGGCCGCGGGCACAACGTCTGCCTGGCCGTCAGCAAGGACGGCGTGACCCTCGACAGCAAGCAGTGCCTACTGACTAACCGCGACTACCCCGCCGGGCTCACCTGCCATGTGCGGGACCCCAAGGTGTTCGCCTACGAAGGCCGGTACTACATGGTGCTGGGTGCCCGCACGCTGGAGGACAAGGGCGAAGTGCTGGTGCTGGAAAGCACCGACAAGCTCCGCTGGACCCATATCAACACCCTGACCACCCCGGAGCCCTTCGGCTACATGTGGGAGTGCCCGGACCTGTTCTGTCTGGACGGGCAGTGGTATCTGGCGGTGTCCCCCCAGGGCATCCAGTGCCAGAACGTCTACGGCTGCGGCTGGTTTGCCATCTACGGTGACTGGCGCGGGGACTGCACCCTGAGCGAATTCCACGAGCTGGACGCAGGCTTTGATTATTACGCCCCCCAGAGCTTTGTGGACGGCAACGGCTGCCGCATCCAGATCGGCTGGATGGGCATGCCGGACGCCGACTACGGCAACGCGCCCACCGTGGCCTACGGCTGGCAGCACTGCTTCACCGTGCCCCGCGTGCTGACGGCCGGGCCGGACGGCACCCTGCTGCAGAACCCGGTGCCGGAGCTGGACGCGCAGCGCAGCGCCGCCGCCCTGCACGCCGCCAGCGGCGAGGAAGTGTTCCTTGCCCCGCGCTTTGACCTGACCGCCGCACCCGCCGGAGACTTCTGCCTGACGGTTGCGCAGGGGGTGCAGCTGGTGTATACTGAACAGGACTGCACCTGCACCCTGCGCTTCACCGACCCCGCTCTGGCCGACGGCCGCACCGTGCGCCGCGCCCGGCTGGCAGCCCCCTGCCGCAGCCTGCGGGTGGTGGGCGACAATTCCTCGCTGGAAATTTTCCTGAACGGGGGAGCCACGGTGTTCAGCACCCGGTACTACCCTGCCCCCGGCGACGTGAGCGTAAAGCTGACCGGGGCAGCCTGTGAACTCTGCAATTTGTGATCTGGAGGTTTTCTATGCCCGGCAATACTCTGTTTTCCATCGGCGAAGCGCTGATCGACATGATCCCGTCCCGCGTGGGATGCACCTTTGACGAGGTGCCGTCCTTCAGCCCGCGCACCGGCGGCGCACCGGCCAATGTCTGCGCTGCCTTTGCCCGTCTGGGCGGTGCCAGCAGCTTTCTCACCCAGCTGGGCGATGACCCCTTCGGCCACAAAATCGCACGGGAGCTGGAAGCCTGCGGCATCGACCTGAGCCATCTGGTGTTCACCGGCAAGGCCAACACCGCCCTTGCCTTCGTGAGCCTGGAGGAGGACGGCAACCGCACCTTCAGCTTTTACCGCAAGCCCTCGGCCGACCTGCTGTATGCCCCGGAGCAGATCGACCTGGCCTGGTTCCGCGACGCTTTTGCCCTGCACTTCTGCAGCGTCTCGCTGGTGGACAGCCCCATGCGCCACGCCCATCTGGCCGCCATCGGAGCCGCCCGGGAGGCCGGTGCGATCGTGAGCTTTGACCCGAACCTCCGTTTTCCCCTCTGGCCCGACCGGGAGATGCTGCGCCAGACTGTGCTGCAGTTCCTGCCGCTGTCCAACATCCTGAAGGTCTCGGACGAGGAATTGGGGTTCCTCACCGGCACCGCCGACATCGAAGCCGCCCTGCCCCAGCTGTTTGCCGGGGATGTGCAGCTGGTGCTGTACACCTGCGGCAGCAAGGGGGCCTACGCCTACACCCGCGCCTCCCATGCCTTTGCCCCCTGCCAGAAGGTCAGGGCCGTGGACACCACCGGTGCGGGCGACGGCTTCATCGGCTCCTTCCTGTGGCAGCTGAGCCGGGACGGCGTGACGGTGGACAAGCTGGAAAAGCTGTCCTGCAAAAAGCTGGAGGAGTACCTGGACTTTTCCAACCGGTTCTGCGGCCTGAGCGTACAGAAGCACGGTGCCATCGACAGCTACCCCACCCTGCCCGAAATGGGCCTCTGATCCTCTCGCATCCTGCGCCCGTTCCGGCCTTTGCCGTCGGAACGGGCGTTTTTGCTTTCCGCATTGTAATATTGCACCACAATATAACAGATATAACTTATTTCTGCACTCCTGTTTTTTGCCTGCCGGGTTGTGGTGGGTCGGAAGATGTGTTACCATAGAACCAACAGACAGGAGGTTCTTTATGCCGTTTGAATTCGCATTTCTGGACTGGCTGCAGCAGTTCCACAACCCGGTGCTGGATGCGCTGGCCGTCTTTCTCAACTACGCCGGTGAGCACGGTGAGATCTGGATCGCGTTCACGCTGCTTTTGCTGCTGTTCCGCCGCACCCGCAAGGCCGGGTGCGCCATGGCCACGGCGCTGGTACTGTATCTGGTGGCCGGGGACTGCATCCTCAAGCCGCTGTTCGCCCGGCCCCGCCCCTGCGACGTGAACACGGCGATCACCATTCTGGTCAAGCGTCCCCACGGGCACTCCTTCCCCTCCGGGCACACGGCCTCGGCTTTTGCGGCAGCCTTTGCGCTCTGGCTGCAAAACCGGAAGTTGGGCGTCCCCGCGTTGGTGCTGGCGGCTTTCATCGCCTTTACCCGGCTGTACCTGTATGTGCACTTCCCCACCGATGTACTGGGCGGCCTTGTGCTGGGCATTGCACTGGGTGCCCTCGCCTCGTGGCTCGTTGACAGCCTGGCAAACAAGTTTAAGAAAAAACAAATCGTATAATGTAAAACACCCTCCGCCGGAGCAGAACGGCTCCAATGGAAGGTGTTTTTATTTGCTTTGTCGGCCACACTTTACGGTACCGGCCCACCACAGCACTTCCCTGTGAGGGCCGAAAAAAGAAGAACCGCCGCGTCGTTCTCTTGTGTGATGCAGCGGCTCTTCTTTTGCAGATGGGATCTTGCTTTTCTTCCTGTTGCAGGGGCTTATTTTTTAGCTTCGGCGCGCTTGCCCAGTGCGTAGGTTGCAACGAATCCCAGGACCACAGCCACAATCATCACGATGACCGAGACGATAAGGTTGTAACTGGAACCGGTGGGGTCAATGTAGGCAGGCAGGCTGATGAAGCCCGGCGTGGAGATAACGTACTGGGTCATGCCCAGGATACCGGCCAACAGACCACCGATGCCGCCACCGATCATAGCGCCAATCAGCGGGTAGGTCTTGGGGAACAGCACACCGTAGACGCCCGGCTCGGTGATGCCGCACAGAGCGGTGATACCGGCGGAAACGCTGACGGACTTTTCTTCCACATTCTTGGACAGCAGGGATGCGGCCAAGCAGGCACCACCAACGGCCACGTTTGCGGGAGCCATGCCAGTGCAGATCAGCGGGTCAGAGTTGACAGCTGCCATCAGGGCAAAGACCACAGGGTAGGTGGCGTTGTTCATGCCAAAGAAAACCATCAGCGGGGTGGTGATGCCGATGACCATGACGGCCAGCGCGGGAACTGCCTGGTACAGAGCGTAAACACCGTTTGCCAGCCAGGTGCCCACGGTGTTGCCGATGGGGCCAAGAACGATCAGGGTGACAGGCACCGTGATCAGCATGGTCAGCAGCGGCACGACGATGGTCTTGAGAAAGACCGGGAGATGCTTTTGCAGGAACTTGTAGACCACGCTCATGAACAGTACGCCCAGAATGACCGGGAACACGGTGCTGTTATAGCTGATAGCCTGCACCGGGATGCCGAAGAAGTCCAGACCTTCGGCACCATTGATGCTGGAGTACAGCAGGATCGCGCCCAGAAATGCGCCCAGGAAACCATTGGATTTCAGGCGGGCAGCGGCTGCAAAGCCGATGAAGATGGGCAGGAAGTAGAAGGTCGCCTGGTTGATGGCGTAGAAGATGGTGTAGGTGCCAGACTCCGCCGAGACGCCGAACACGTTGGTCAGCAGGGACAGCACCGCACCAGTCAGGCCGCCTGCCACCAGCACCGGGATCACCGGGCCGAACGTGCCGCCGATGAAGGAGAGGATCGCGTTGCCGATGTTGCCGTGATCCTGTGCCAGATCCTTGGCTGCGGCCTCATCGTCCTGCACGCTGCCGCCGGCCTGGATGCCGTCGATCTTGACGACCTCTTCATACAGGTCAGGGACATCCTGGCCGATGACCACCTGATATTCGCCGTTCTGGATGATGACGTTCAGCACGCCGGGCACCTGCTTGACGGCATCGGTGTCAAACTTGGATCTATCCCGCAGTACAAGGCGCAGACGGGTCATGCAATGGGTCGCGCTGACAATGTTGTCCGCTCCGCCGGCCTGCTTGATGATGCCGGCCGCCATGGCCTTATAATCCTTCTTTGCCATTATTTCAGCATCTCCTTTCCCCAGTCCTGACCGTTGGAACGGATCAGCTTGGAGTACCAGTAGAAGGAATCCTTCCGGATACGTTTCATGGACAGCTCTTCCACGCTCTTGGCCGCGTTCTGCTCCTCATCGGTGGTGTCGATGTACACCAGACCGTAACGCTTTGCCATGCCATTGCCGGTGGACAGCAGATCGGTGAAGGACCAGGGGTTGTATGCGATGACCTCGCAGCCGTCCTCGATGGCCATGCCCAGCTGATAAATGTGCTCCCGCAAGTAGTCGATGCGGCCCTGATCGTGCACCTGGCCGTCGGCGTCCTTCGTCTCATGGGCGCCGTAACCGTTCTCGGTGATCATCATGGGCAGGTGATAGTGATCCCACAGGTAACGCATCTCATAGCGCAGGCAGGAGGGGTCAATCTCCCAATCCCAGTCGGTGTACTCGACATAGGGATTGCGGGTCAGAGCGTAGCGGCCCGGCTCCACGGGGAACACCATCTGGCCCTTGACGCCGTTCTTATTCAGCAGATAATCCTGCTGTTTTGCGTCATGCGGCGCATACTTTGCAACGTTGCTGCGGTAGCAGTTGACGGCGATGAAATCGATTTTGGCGCTCTTCATCAGTTCTGCATCGCCGGGCTGCATTCCGATGTCGATGTCGCTCTCTTTCCAGTAGTGCTTGATAAAGTTGCTGTACTCGCCGTAAACATAGGTATCGATCCAGAACTTCTCGGTGAACTCCTCGGCGTTCATAGCAGCGATCTGATCCTCGGGGCGGCAGGTCTCCGGGTAGATGGGCACGCAGCCGGGCACAGGGCCGATCTTGCCGCCCGCCACCATCTCATGGCAGGCGTTGACAGCCTTGGCATGGCACAGGTTCATGATATGGTTGATCTTCCACTGATCCTTGAACCAGTCGTCACAGCCCTTGCTGACGCCCAGCCAGTTGCCATAGCAGATCTGCATATTCTGCTCGTTCAGCGACAGCCAGTATTTGACCCGGTCGCCGAAGTTCTCAAAGCAGACGCGGCAGTAGTGCTCGAATCTTTCCACGGTGTCGCGGCTTTTCCAGCCACCCAGCTCATCCACCCAGACCGGCAGGTCGTAGTGATACAGGGTAACGATGGGGGTGATGTTGTGGGCCACCAGCTCATTGATCAGATCATTGTAGAACGCGATGCCTTCGGGGTTCACCTTGCCGTCTGCATGAGGGATGATGCGGGACCAGCTGAGCGAGAAACGATAGCTGGAGAAACCGCACTCTGCCATCAGGGCCACATCTTCCTTGTAGTGATGATAGTGATCCGCCGCATAGGTGTTATCCGCAAACGGCTTCTTGGTCTTGGAGTTCAGGTCGATGATGGCCGGCGTGCGTCCGCCATCGGCGACTCCGCCTTCCACCTGCCAGGCAGCGCTGGAAGCGCCCCACATGAAGTTGTCCGGGAATTTGGGGTTGTGTCCGTAATACATAGTGTGATCCTTTCCATCTTTGTCAGTCTGTTCTGCCGTCGCAGAAGCCCCCGCGGGTTCAATTCTTTGCAGGACTATCGTAACACATCTCCGACAAAAAATGGGGTTCGCGATGCGAACCCCGTTTGGATGGTTGAACAATTTATTCTTTTGTTTTTGAGCAGTTCCACGGTTTCACCCGTCATTCTGCACATCTTTGCACCCGCATTTTTTGAGAATCCGACAAAGGCAGTTCAGAAATTGGACCCTGCAGCAGGTCAGTCTCCCGGTATTTATTCACATAGTAGCTGTACAGGATATCAAAGAAATAGGTCATACCATACTGGGAGTACACCGTGCGGGCACCGCTGTTGTCCTTTTCGCTCAGGTAGATCACCTGATCGTAGCTTTTCCACATTTTTATGGCGTGGTTGACCGTCACCAGCACCTTATAGGCTGCAGTCTTCTGCACCATTGGCTCCATCAGGGTGGCAAAGTTGCCGGTGGCTGAAACTGTAATGAGCAGGTCCTCCGGTGTCAGCACTTTCAGATAATCCAGCGTATAGTGGGCATCGGACACGATCTGCACCAGCTTGCCCATGACCACCATGGACTGCTGGAAGCTGCGAGCCGCCATGCCGGAAAAATCCGAGGTGAAGAGCACCACATGTCGGCTGGCATGAATACTTTCGGCCAGCTTATCCAGTACAGCGGGAGTGGCAATGCGGTTGATCTCCTCCATCATCTCCCCGATGCTGCCGGAAAGGTGTTCCTTGTAGTCCGGACGCACGCTGTAGCCGATGAAGTAGTTGCACTGGCGCTTCCATTCATCGGCCTCAGCCTTCAGGTCGGAAAAGTTGTCAAAGCCGATGGACTGGCAGAACCGCCGGATGCCGCTGCGGGACACATAGCAGGCATCCGCCACGTCGTAGATGTTCAGATCCCGCAGCTGGTCGAAGTGATACAAAAAATACTGCGCCAGCACATAGTACGGGTCTTTCGGTTCACTTTCGTTCATCACTGCCAGCAATGCCGTCATCAGGCTGAAAGCCGTATTTTTCATGGTTTTCTCCTTCTCTGTTTTTGCAGGAATCACACCCCAAAGAATTCCTTGGCGATGTCGGCGCTGCGCTTGGCGTCCTTGGCGTACCAGTCTGCGCCGATCTTTTCGGCGTATTCCGGGGTGAGCACGGCACCGCCCACCATGATCTTGCAGTCCAGTTTGGCTGCATGCAGGGCGGCGATGGTCTCTTCCATGCTCTTGAGGGTGGTGGTCATCAGGGCCGAAAGGCCCACCAGATGCACATCCTTTTCCCGCACGGTGTCCACCACGGTCTCCACCGGCACATCGCGGCCCAGGTCGATGACCTCAAAGCCGTAGTTCTCCAGAATGACCTTGACGATGTTCTTGCCGATGTCGTGCACGTCGCCCTTCACGGTGGCCAGCACGATGCGGCCCTTGCTGGCGCTGCCCTCGCCCTTCTGGGCAATGGCGGTCTTGATCTCCTCAAAGGCACTCTGGGCGGCGCTGGCGGCCTGCAGCAGCTGCGGCAGGAAGAGGGTGCCCTTCTCATATTTGGCACCCACGATGTCCAGCGCCGGGATCAGGGCTTCGTCCACCACTTCCAGCGGCTGCTTTTCGGCCAGCAGGGCGCGGGTCTGGGCAGCGGCGTCGCCCTTCAGGCCCTTTTCCACCGCCTTGATCAGCGCCGCATAGGGGCCTGACAGTTCCTCCTCCCCTGCCGGGGCCGGCACTGCCTGGGCTGCCTGCTGCAAGGCCGTGGAGGCAGGCACCCGGTTTGCGTAGCGCTCGATGTACTGCATGCTCTGCGCGTCCCGGTTGGTCAGCACGTTGTAGGCATATACGGCGGCCATCATCTCTTCACTGGAGGGGTTCATGATGGCCAGATCCAGCCCGGCATACATGGCCATGGTGAGGAAGGTGGTGTTCAGGTAGGGGCGGCAGGGCAGGCCGAAGCTGATGTTGGACACGCCCAGGATGGTGCGCACGCCCAGCTCCTTCTTGCAGGCTTCCAGCGCCTGCACCGTGGCCAGCACATCCTTCTGCTGGGCGCTGGCGGTCAGGGTCAGGCAGTCGATGTAGATGTCCTCGCGGGGGATTCCGGCTTCCAGTGCCGCCTCGGTGATGCGGCGGGCAATGGCCACGCGGTCCTCTGCGGCGGGCAGGATGCCCCGCTCGTCGATGGCAAGGCCCACGATGGCCGCGCCGTACTTTTTGCACAGGGGCAGGATGGCCTTGAGTTTTTCCGGCTCGCCGTTGGTGGAGTTGACGATGGGCTTGCCGTTGTACACCCGCAGGCCGTTTTCCAGTGCCTGCACGTTGGAGGAATCCAGCTGCAGCGGCAGGCTGACCACGCTCTGCAGGGCCTTGACCACCTGCGGCATCAGGGCCGGTTCATCCACGCCGGGGGCACCCACGTTCACGTCCAGCACCTGGGCCCCGGCTTCCACCTGGCTCACGGCTTGTTCCAGAACGTAGTTCATATCATTCTCTCGCAGTGCCTGCTGGAAGCGCTTTTTGCCGGTGGGGTTGATGCGCTCGCCCACCACGGTGATGCCGTCCACGTTGACATAATTCATGGGGGTGCACAGCACCGAGGGCATGGCGTGGGCCGGGCGGCCCGGCACACAGCCCTTGAACACCCCGTTCAGCAGCCGGATGAACTCCGGCGTGGTGCCGCAGCAGCCGCCAGCGGCAAACAGATTCAGCTCCCGGTAGGGCTTCATTTCCAGCGCAAACAGCTGCGGGGTAATGTCGTAGCCGCTGCCGTCGGCCCGGGGCAGACCCGCGTTGGGCTTGACGAACACCGGGAAGTTGCCGGGCACGGCCTCGGTCAGGCGCTTTGCCATGGGGAAGATCTCCTTGGGGCCCAGCGAGCAGTTGATGCCCACGGCGCTGGCCCCCAGACCCCGCGCGGTGACGCCGAAGCTCTCCACCGTGCAGCCGGTAAAGGTGCGGCCGCCGGCTTCAAAACTCATGCTGGCTAGGATGGGCAGGCTGGAGTTTTCCCGGGCGGCCAGCAGCGCGGCCTTGAGCTCGTACAGGTCGGTGAAGGTCTCAAAAAAGATCAGGTCGGCCCCGGCCGCCGCACCGGCCCGCACGATGCGGGCGTATTCCTCCACGGCATCCTCAAAGGCCAGGGTGCCGTTGGGTTCCAGCAGCTCGCCCAGCGGGCCGACATCCAGCGCGGCAAGCGCACCATAGGGCGCACAGGCCCGCTTGCAGTTGGCAATGCCCGCCGCAATGATCTCTTCCAGACTGTAGGCGCTGCCCGCCAGCTTGTGGGCCGATGCGCCAAAGGTGTTGGCGTTGACGATGCGGCTGCCCGCAGCGGCATACTTGGCATGGATGCTCTCGATCAGCTCCGGATTGGTGATGTTCAGCTCCTCCGGCTTTGCGCCCAGCTTCAGGCCCGAAGCCTGCAGCATGGTGCCCATGCCGCCGTCCAGCAGGATGGTATTGCTCTGCTTGAAAAGTTCACTCACTTGCACAGGTCTTTCCCCTCTTTCTGTATTCGCAGCGGGTGCGCAGCACACAGTGCCCGCACCCGGCCAGATGTCCCTTGACCGGATGGTCGCTGACCCCCAGAATGGCGGTCACGCTTTTGCGGGGGGTCATCAGGTTGGTATCGGTGACGCACAGCCCGGCCCGGCGCGCCGTGTCCAGCGCGGCGGCCACCAGCGGCTGCACCGCGATGTCCCAGTCGCCATAGCCCGGCGAGAACCGCCCGGTGAGGTAAGTCCCCTCGGCTGCGGCCAGCTGGCGCAGCTCGGCTTCCGCCGCGTCGGCGGTCTGCTCAGCCAGGGCGCTGCCCAGCGCATCGGACGCTACACCGGCGGCGATATCCCCCACCCCGGCGCGGCGGATCTGGGCGTCCACCCCGGGGCCAAGGGTCACGGCCAGCAGAATGGCCTGCCCGCAGCCCTCCAGATGCCGCATCACGTCGCTGCCCCGCAGGATGCCGGCTTCGGTCAGCGCCTTCACCTCCGCCCGCAGCCAGACGGCGCGGGGCGTCGCAGCGGCCAGCAACGGTACGGCGCAGCGCTGCAGCAGGGCCATGGTGGCGGTGTCCGCCTCCCCGCGCGCGCCGAAATACCGCGCTGCCTGCGCAAGGTCGATCTGCTCCGGTTTTTCCACCGGCAGGGTCCTGCTCTGCCCCAGCTGCATCTGCGGTTCCTCCTTGCTTTTTTGAAATAAAGTGGTTTTAAGTATACCGCAGCTATGGGATTTTATCAATCCCGGAGAATGCAAAAAATCCCTCCGTCACGGCTCACGCCGTGCCAGCCCCCTCGGGGAGGGGGCCTTGACGGTCCGGAAACGTTCCGCTTTCAACAGGAAACATCCCGGTTCCGTCAGAAGGCTCCATCTCAGAGGGAGCTGGCAAACCCGAAGGGTTTGACTGAGGGAGTACTCTTATTTGATGCAGGTGGAGCAGGGCGTGTAGCCTGCCTCGATGGCCTCGTCGTAGCTGGAGAAAAGGATCTGGTTCTTCTCGGCCGGCAGGTTGGGGCAGCTGGGCAGATGGAACTTTTTGCTGTTCACATTGCCGATGTACCCCTGCTGGGCGGTGCTGGAGGCGGCAGGGTCCGTGGGGTTCAACTCGGCATCGGCGGCAAAATGCTCGGTGCCCACGGTGTAGTTCTGGCCGTCGCTGCCAATGGTGATGGTGCCCAGCAGGTCGGTGCGGTACACGTTCACCCCGGCATCCCGCAGGATGCTCAGGGTCTCCTCATGCGGGTGGCCGTATTTGTTGTTCACCCCGCAGGAGATGATGCCCATCTCTGGCAGGACCGCGTTCAGAAAGGCATAGCCGGTGGAGGTGCTGGAACCGTGGTGGCCCACCTGCAGCACATCGGCTTTCAGATTGGCACCGCTGGCCACAAGGTCGCTCTCTGCGGTCTTTTCCATGTCACCGGTGAGCAGAAAGCTGGTGGAACCGTAGTCGATGCGCAGCACGATGGAGGTATCGTTGGTGTCGCTGTACTGCGCCACGGGGCCCAGCATGGTCACGCTAGCACTGCCCAGGGGCCAGGTGTTGCCCACAGCGGGCACCTCCACCGCCAGGCCCTGCTGCTGGGTGTACTTGACAAAATCCCGGAAGCACTTGGTGGAGGCCTCCGTCACCGGGCTGTATACATGATTGGCCGGGAAGTAGGCCAGCGCAGCCGCCAGGCCGCCTACATGGTCCTCGTGGGCGTGGGAGCAGAATACATACTGCAGCTCTTCCACCCCCTGCTTCTGCAGGTAGGACACCACCAGGCTGCCGTCGTCCACGTTGCCGCCGTCGTACAGCATGAACTGGCCGTCACATTCCACCAGCACGCTCAGCGCCTGCCCCACGTCGATGAAGTGCATCTCGAACGGGGCATCCACGCTGGCTGCCGTAGAGGAAGGGTTGGGCACCACGTCGGCACTGCCGCCCGGCACCACAGCCGAGGTACCACAGCCTACAAGGCTCAGGGCCAGTGCGGCCGCAGCGGCCAGCGACAGCAGCCGCTGCAGCAGGCCAGCTTTCTTTTTCGGGGTCACTTTTTCTTTGTTCCAGTTTTCCACGATGTATGCTCTTTCTGTTGATTCTTTTTGGGTTTGTGTCCGGGGGCCGAGTGCGGCGCAAAGCGGGCACCCGGGCTGGGCTGACGCCCGGCAGGGGCGGCGGTGCGGTTCGGGCCGTGGGCAGGCTTGCCCTTACCCTTCTGGTTGGGGCGCACAGTGTAGGTGCCGTCGTTGTGGATGGTCACCTCCGGGCTGTCGGCGCGGCGGGCCGAGCGCTGCACCGCGCGGCGGCCCTCGGCGGGCACCAGCAGGGGGATGAGGTCCTCCCGGTGGGTCATCCTCAGGGCCTTGACCACCTTTTCGGCGTTGCGGGGCTCATAGTATTGCAGCAATGCACGCTGCAGGGCCTTGCCCTCGGGGGTCTTTTCCACGAACACCGGCTTGAGGGTGTAGGGGTCGAGGCCGGTGTAGAACATGCAGGTGCTCACGGTGCCGGGAGTGGGGTAGAAATCCTGCACCTGCTCCGGGCGCATGTGGTTCTTATAAAGGTACTCGGCCAGATAGACGGCATCCTTCAGGGTGCTGCCCGGGTGGCTGGACATGAGGTAGGGCACCAGATACTGCTTTTTGCCGGCCTTCTTGCTCAGCTCATAGAACTTATCCTTGAACTTGTTGAAGGTCTCGATGGGCGGTTTGCCCATGTAGGCCAGGGTGTTGGGCGCGCAGTGCTCCGGAGCCACCTTCAGCTGGCCGGAGACGTGGTACTCCACCAGCTCCTTGAAGAAGGTGTCGTCCGGGTCGGCCATGAGGTAATCAAAACGGATGCCGCTGCGGATGAACACTTTCTTCACACCCGGCAGCTCCCGCACCCGGCGCAGGATCTTCAGGTAATCGCTGTGGTCCACGATCATGTGGGAGCAGGTGGTGGGGGCCAGGCAGTGCTTGCCGCCATTGCACATGCCCCGCAGCATCTGCTCGCGGCAGGACGGGAACCGGAAGTTGGCGGTGGGACCGCCGACATCGTGGATGTAGCCCTTGAAATCCGGCTCGTGGGTCATGCGCTCGGCTTCCTCCACGATGCTGTCCGCACTGCGGCTGGTGACCCGGCGGCCCTGATGCAGCTGGATGGCGCAGAAGTTGCAGCCGCCGAAGCAGCCGCGGTTCTGGATGATGGAGAACTGCACCTCACGGATGGCGGGCACGCCGCCCATGCTCTCGTAGATGGGGTGGTAACGGCGGGTGTAGGGCAGAGCGTAGACCTTATCCAGCTCCCCGCGCACCAGCGGCTTTGCGGGGATGTTCTGCACCAGATACTTCTCGCTCTGCTTCTGCACGATGATCTGGCCGCTGACCACGTCCTGATTGTCCATCTGGATGCGGCAGGCCTTGGCGTAGGCGGTCTTATCGCTGGCCACCTTTTTGAAACCGGCACACTCCACATACCGCTCCGGCAGGTGGTCGAAGTCGGTCAGGTAGCAGGTGCCGTCCACATCGGTGATCTGCTCCACCGGTTCTCCGGCGGCCAGACGGCGGGCGATCTCCACGGTCTGGTGTTCGCCCATGCCAAAGCTGATGATGTCCGCACCGGAGCTCTCGGCGATGCTGGGCAGCACGGTGTCCATCCAGTAATCGTAGTGGGCAAAGCGCCGCAGGGAGGCTTCCAGACCGCCCAGGATGACCGGCAGGTCCGGGTAGGCCTCCTTGGCCAGTTTGGTGTACACGGTGGCGCTGCGGTCCGGGCGGGCACCGCCCTTGCCGCCGGGAGAATATTCGTCCTCGGCGCGGGGGATCTTGGCCACGGAATAGTGGCTGACCATGCTGTCCACGTTGCCGCCGCCAATGAAGAAGCCGTACTTGGGTTTGCCGAACCGCTTGAAGTCCTCGCAGTCGGTGTAGCGGGGCTGGGCCAGCACGCCCACCTTGTAGCCCTCGGCTTCCAGCAGGCGGCTGATGATGGCAGTGCCGAAGCTGGGGTGGTCCACATAGGCGTCACCGCCCACCACCACAAAGTCCAGCTGGTCCCAGCCGCGTGCTTCCATGTCTGCCCGGCTGATGGGCAGAAATTCAGTGTAGATCTTTGGGGAAGAGTTGTGTTCCATATAACGTCCTTATTCGTCATCAAATTGCTTTCTGGTTATCGATTCGTTGGTCAATCTTGCATTTATCTGTTGTTAAGATCATATTCGACTTTTCCACCGGAGCCTGTGCAATCGTGTGGTTTGCGTACGTGTTCCATGTCGGTTCATAATCAGCAGTTGCTTGGTTGCCCCACATATCCCAGCCTTCTCTTACACCTCGTGCAAATAATTCAATTCGGGGTGCCTGACTACAGGCTTCAATAATGGGAATGATCTCATCCGGTTTTCGACTATGCTCTCGCTTCATTGCACGAATCAGATTAACTTGAGACCTTGCAGGCGAAAGGGTTCGATTTGGTGCGCTCTTTTTCTTTATGCCGAACAAAATCAGCTCTGTGACATTTCTAAAATAGAACCCGACACCACGCCCATCCGGGCCGCCGTCTTTGCGTACTTTCTCCCAGACAATGTTTCCTTTGTACTCAAACCCCCATGCATCCATGACTGCCAGCCCCTCCGGAAGAAGCGCATTGGGCACCCACAAATACAGATGTGCTTTTTCATCTGCGATGTCAGCAACCGGAAGTGCCTTGATATCATCAAGCTTCATCGTTTCATATCGCATGAGCTTTTTATTTTCAGGCGCAACCTTTCCTGTTCTATTCTGAAACTGCCAGGGAGGATCTGCATAAATTGTGTTGTATTTTTTTCCGTTTGTAAATTCGCAGAAGTTGTCCCTTGTTGTCTTAAAGTCCGCCATAATCTTCCACGCATTCCTTTCTGATCCCAATTGCCAAAATCGGACACCCTCCATTACGACGGGATTCCAAACGGTATGTAAGTTTTCCCATCCAAGTCGTACTAGCACCATACTTGGAGAGAATATCTTCCTTTTTGAAAATCTCGTTTAATTCCTCTGCTCGTGTCACAATCACGCCGACATCAACAAGCCCACAATCAAAATATGTTCTCATTGCCAGAAGATCCCGGTCAAACGTTTGATCCTTACTATTCCATTCTAGATCAAATGCCACACGATTTTTCAGGAAATCAATATTATGCCCGTCAATATAGCCTTCAATTGTTTCTGTCTCATACGGCTCTTTGGCAAATTTACCACGTCTCTGTGCAGTTTGGCGAGGGTATTTTTTTACTATAAGGTCCCCACTTATCCTTATTTCACGCCATCCGAAAGGATAAAGCACCTCATCAAATTTTTTCGGAATGGGAGATTCGTTTCCTCCTGCTTTTTTGATATCAGCCACTGTCAGCCGAAGATTCCTCAGACATTCTTGCAGCTCTCTCCATTCCTCCGGAAAGGCATCGTGAAGAATCTCCAACGCATGGCCATAATTTCTAAACTCAAATTTTTTCAAAAGGTCGGCATCAATATAATTTTCAAACTGCATCCTGATGTTCCTTTCCTTTATTCCTGGGGCTGGTTCATCTGCATCTCCAGCCACTGCTGGCGGCTGATGAGCACAGCCCGGGGCTTGGCACCCTCGTGGGGGCCGATGATGCCCCGCATCTCCATTTCGTCCATGATGCGGGCCGCACGGGCATAGCCCAGCTTGCAGCGGCGCTGCAGCAGGCTGGTAGAGGCCTGCCCGGCGTCAATGACCACATCCACGGCCTGCTGGAACATCGGGTCGGAGTCCGACTCGTCATCGGAATCGGCCCCGCTGCTGCCCTTCTTGCCGTCCTGAATGGCGTGCTTTTCCATGGCCTCGATCATGGCCTCGTCGTACTGGACGGTGGCGCTGGACTTGATAAAGTCCAGCACACGGCTGATCTCTTCATCCCGCACAAAGGTGCCCTGGATGCGGGTGGGCTTGGGTGCGCCCACCGGCATGAACAGCATATCGCCCTGGCCCAGCAGTTTTTCGGCACCGGCACCATCCAGAATGGTGCGGCTGTCCACCTGACTGGACACCGCAAAGGCGATGCGGCTGGGGATGTTAGCCTTGATCAGGCCGGTGATGACGTCCACGCTGGGGCGCTGGGTGGCCACGATCAGGTGCATGCCGGCGGCGCGGGCTTTCTGAGCGATGCGGCAGATGGAATCTTCCACATCCTTGCCCACCACCATCATCAGGTCGGCCAGCTCGTCGATGACGATGGCGATATAGGGCATTTTTTCCAGATCCGGCCGCTCCACCGCCAGCTTGTTGAAGGACTTGATGTCGCGCACGTTGTTCTCGGCAAACATGCGGTAGCGGCGCTCCATCTCCTGCACGGCGCTGCCCAGGGCTCCGGCCGCCTTGCGGGGCTCGGTGACCACCGGCATGAGCAGATGGGGGATGCCGTTGTATTCGGCCAGCTCCACCACCTTGGGGTCGATGAGCAGCAGTTTGACGTCTTCCGGGCTGGAGCGGAACACCAAACTCATGATGATGCTGTTCACGCACACCGACTTGCCGCTGCCGGTGCTGCCCGCAATGAGCAGATGGGGCATCTTGCACAGGTCTGCCACCTGGGCCACACCCGCAATGTCCTTGCCCAGAGCAATGCCCAAAGGCGAGGTCATGCGCAGAAAGCTCTGGCTCTCGAACACGCTGCGGATGGACACGGCACTGCGCTTGTGGTTGGGCACCTCGATGCCCACGGCAGGCTTGCCGGGGATGGGGGCCTCCATGCGCACATCCGCCACGGCCAGGTTCAGGGCGATGTCATCGGCCAGCGAGGTAATGCGGCTGATCTTGACGCCCGCCATGGGCTGCACCTCATACCGGGTGACCGACGGCCCGCGGGAAATATCCAGCACACGGGTGCGGACCCCAAAGCTCTCCAGCGTATCCACCAGCTTCTGGGCGTTGGCCTTCAGCTCATCCTCGGCGTTGGGGTCGCTTTCCTCCTTGGATTTTTCAAACAGCTCGATGGGCGGGTACTGATACTGGTAGGTGTCCACCGGCTCGGCTTCCTCGGCAGGGGCCGTAGCGGCTGCCTGCTCGGAGGCCGCCGGTTTTTCCATGGCTGCCGCCACCAGCGAGTTGATATCCTTTTCCTCCACCGGTTCGGCGGTGATGCTGATCCAGCCGTCCGCATCCGGGTCGCTACGCTGGGCCATGGCATGTTCGGCACTCACACGGGTCGGCTGGTCCGGCTGCGGCGCAGGCATCACGGGCTGGATGGGCGCAGCCGCGGCAGCCGGTTCCTCCGGAGTCGCAGGCCGTGCGATGGGCGTATCAAAGGGATTGCCGGGCACCGGCCGGGGCTGCTGTTCCGTGGTCTCTGCCGCCGGGGTCTCCTCCGGCTTTGCAAAGAAGTCCTCAGCCGCCGTTTCCACGGCATCCGGCACGATGGGCCGGATGGTGGGCTTGGGTGCCGCGCGCAACGGGTCCATGCCAAAGGTGCCGCCCGGCCCCGGGATGAAGGGTTCGATGGGCTCACTGCCGCCCTCCTTCACCTCGGTGCTGTCCGGGCCAAGGTCCACATCAAAGGGAGCGCGCGGGCGGGATGCCCGCACCCGCACCGGCGTCACGGCTGGGGCCGCCTGCGGTTCCGGCTGGGGCTGCACGGGCTGGTCCGGCGCTCCGGCCGGGCTGTCCGGGGCCTGCTCCAGCTCCTGGGTCACCTTATGGCCCCAGTGCAGCACACCGGACATCCAGTCCGGCAGACCCAGACGGAAGGGCTCTTCCGCTTCGGCTTCGTCCTCGTATTCTTCCAGGTCCTCCGTCTCGTCGTACTCGTCTGCGGCTTCCTGCGCGGCCTGCCGCTCGGCGCGGCGCTCGGCACGGCGGGCTGCGCCCTGCTCGTACACAGCCACGCCCTTTGCGTGCACCCCGCCGGACACGTCGCACAGCCACTGCCAGACCTCAGCCGGAGTGAGGTCAAAAATGTACAGGCTGACGCAGAGCGCCAGCACCAGCATGATGAAGTTTGCCGCCGGCCGGCCGCAGAGCAGCAGCAGGTTGCCGCCCAGCACCGCACCCAGTGCGCCGCCGGACAGCCACGCCTGATAACCGTTCTGGTAGCAGGCCGCCACCATCTGGAAGGCCGACAGCCCCTGCGGCTGGATGTCGGAAAACACGATCACCGTGCCGCTTGCAAACACGAGCCCCAGCGCCAGCTTGCAGATGTGGGGCAGCAGATCCTCGCCCCGCGTGTACAGCACGGCCAGGCAGCACACCGCTGCACCCAGCACAAAACTGCCGCAGCCAAACAGGCCAAACAGCACCTGATGCAGCGTTTTCCACACCGAGTCGCCTTCCACAAAGGCAAGGCCCACCAGCAAAAGCCCCGCAAACAGGGTCCCAAGCCCTGCCGGCAGGCGCTGTTCCGCGCGTTTTTTGCGCGACGTTGAGCGCCGTGTCGTTGTTTTTCGTTTCTTCGTTGCCATTCTTCTCCATTCCCCACAGTTCGCATAGACACAATTCTTGATTTTATTATTGTACCACGCACCGGGGCAAATGGCAAACCTATTGTTGTGTTATTCTCGGGTTTCGATTGCACGGTGCAGCCAGTCCAGTGCATCCGAAAGACCGCCCAGCTCGTCGATGAGCTTTTCCTTCACGGCGCGGCGGCCGTCCAGCACGGTGCCCATATCCATGACCAGCTCCCCGGTGTGGAGCATCAGCTCGGTGTAGCGCTTCTCCGTCATGCCGCTGTGGGCCGCCACAAAGCCGGTGATGCGCTGCTGCATCTGGTCGAACCAGTGCATGGTCTGGGGCACACCCAGGATCACCCCGGAGTGCCGCACCGGGTGCACCGTCATGGTGGCGGTGGGCACGATGAAGCTGCGCTGTGCGCTCACGGCCAGTGGGATGCCAATGGAGTGCCCTCCGCCCAGCACCAGCGTGGCGCTGGGTTTGGACACGCTGGCGATCAGCTCTGCCAGCGCAAGCCCGGCCTCCACATCCCCGCCCACGGTGTTCAGCAATACCAGCAGACCCTCGATCCGGGGGTCCTCCTGCACGGCGGCCAGCTGGGGGATCACATGCTCATACTTGGTGGTCTTTTGCCCCTGCGGCGCTTCCGTGTGCCCCTCGACCTGGCCGATGACGGTCAGGCAGTGGATGGCATGGCCGCCCCGGGTCAGGGTGACCGTACCGTCGTCCTCGATGCGTTCTTTTTCCAGCCGCTGCTGGTCCACAGAGGTGGTGTGTGTATCCGGCATTCTGTGTTCTCCTTTTGCTCTGTTTTGCATCATCATGCCCCGTCCAACCGGCGGTTATCCCTCTGCGGCAGGGTCATACCACTTAATTTTTTGTAATTTTTTTGTTTTTTTTCGTCTGGTATTTGACATTCGTCTCCCGTGCAGTATACTTTATAATGATATGGAATTGACAATACGCGGTGTCGTACCCACCGCGCTGCACACGCCGGCGTTTTTTCGTGCAGGGCAAACGCGGCGATTTTTTGCTTGAAAGGAGAATTTTTCTCATGAATACCCCCGCAAAAGCCTCGCTCCCCGTGATCAAGCGCCTCCCGAAATACTACCGCTACCTGCGCTCTCTGCAGGCTGACGGCATCACCAGCATCTCCTCCCGGGAGCTGGCCGCCCAGATGGGCACCACGGCCTCCCAGGTCCGGCAGGACTTCAACTGCATCGGCGACGTGAACGGCCGACAGGGCATCGGTTACTCGGTGGAGAACCTGCTTTCCATTCTGGAGAGCCTGCTGTTCGGCAACGGCGACCGCCTGCCCACCATCCTGATCGGCTGCGGCCGTCTGGGCAAGGCAGTGAGCCGCTTTATCACCACCGACACCAACGGCTACCGCCTGATCGCCGCCTTTGATGTGGCACAGAGCGAGGTGGGCAAGGAGATCAGCGGCATCCAGATCCGCCATATCGACGAGCTGGAGTCTTTCTGTGCCGAGCATCACCCCAAGGTCGCAGTGCTCTGTGTGCCCCGCGACGGTGCGGAACAGGTCAGCGGCCGTCTGGTGGATCTGGGCATCGAGGGCTTCTGGAACTTCTCCCACTATGACCTCTCTGTGCCGTATCCCGATGTGGTGGTGGAGAACGTCCATCTGGGCGACAGCCTGATGAGCCTTGGCTACCGCCTGCGCAATCAGGACTGAACGTACCTATTGTAAGTAATAAGAGAACCCTCTCAGTCAAAGCCTGAGATGCCGCTGAACCCTCTCAGTCTCGCATACGCTCGACAGCTCCCCCGAAAGGGGAGCTTTATGAGTGGGGACGGGAAAGTTTCTGCTTCTCCGGCGAAGGACAGCCTGCCCGGAAGATGCAGAAAAGCTCCCCCATCGGGGGAGCTGGCAAAGCCGTCAGGCTTTGGCTGAGAGGGTTCTTTCTGTAAGGAGAGTTTTTCAAATGGCAAAACTGTATTTCCGTTACGGCGCGATGAACAGCGGCAAGAGCACCGCCCTGATGCAGGTAGCCCACAACTACGAAGAACAGGGGATGCGGGTGCTGATCCTCAAGCCACAGGTGGACACCAAGGGCGGCGGTGAGCTGGTGAGCCGTCTGGGCGTGCGCCGCAAGGCTGATCTGCTGATCCCGCCGGAGACGGACGTGTTCGAGGCCGTGCGCACGGCCAACGCTGACGGTGCGCCGCTGGCCTGCGTGCTGTGCGACGAGAGCCAGTTTTTCACTGCGCAGCAGGCAGAACAGCTGTTCATGGTCACGGTGGATTTGAACATTCCGGTGATCTGCTACGGCCTGCGGGCAGATTTTTCGCTTAAGGGCTTTCCCGGCTCTACCCGCCTGCTGGAGCTGGCCCACACCATCGAGGAAATGAAAACCATCTGCACCTGCGGCCGCAAGGCCATCTGCAACTGCCGCAAGGTGAACGGCAGATTCGTCTTTGAGGGCGAGCAGGTGGCCATCGATTTGGAAAACGATGTGCAGTACGTGAGCATGTGCCCTCAGTGCTACTTCAAGGCAAAGCGCGCGTTCTACGCCGAAAAAGCTGCTTCGCGGGTCGAATAAACTTGTATACAAGGCTGCTGTGTCCAACGACACGGCAGCCTTTCTTTTTTATTCCCGGCCCACAGGCGCAGTCCACGCAGCAGCGCAAAATATGTCGCTGTCGGTGCTTTTTCACCCCCCAAAAGGGCGAAGAAGCACCGATTTCCATGTCTGCAGACCGGTGCCGGGGGACTGCCGCAAACAATTGATATATCAGAGTGAACATTTTTTGCACTATTGATATATCAGTTCAAAGGCTCCCGTCCGGGCTTTTTAAGCTGTTGTTCGTCCACAATGTATGCAACGCTTCCACGTTCTAAAACGGAATGTTTACAAAATTATTGCAAAATTCGACGTTCCTCCCATGATGCATCCCAGTTTTCTATGCAAAATAGCGAAGTATACATGTTGCACAGTTTTTCGAGCCAAGTTTATTCATTTCAGCGAAGGCGTCAATTCTTGCGCGGAAACAAGAGCAATATTTGTACGTTTTTTGTTTAGATATCTGCAATTTGCGTCTTTCTTTTTGGTTGTTGTTTTGTTATCATAATTGTATACAACGGGGTATGTGCAGAACCCCCGTTCGAGATGATGTTTTCTGTATTTAGGAGGAGAACAAAAATGAGCAAGGCAATTTCTCGTCGTGATTTTATGAAGGTCACCGGCGCTGTGGGCGCTGCCGGCCTTCTGGCTGCCTGCGGCGGCAACTCTGCTGCATCCAGCTCTGCTGCTTCCACCGCTTCTTCCGCTCCCGCTGCTTCTGCAGACGAGAGCCTGGCACTGTCTGACGGCCCTGTTTCCATGACCATCAGCTGGTGGGGCGGCGACAGCCGTCACGAGGCTTACCAGAACGCCATCAAGGAGTTCCAGGCTGAGCACACCAACATCACCATCGAGCCCACCTTCGCCGCATGGTCCGGCTGGGAAGAGAAGATGGCAGCTGCCTTCATCGCTGGCAACGCACAGGATGTGTGCCAGGTGAACTGGAACTGGCTGTACAACTACTCTGCCGACGGCAGCAAGTTCGTGGACCTGAACACTGTTTCCAAGTTCCTGGATCTGACCCAGTGGGATGACGCTGCCATGGACGCCTGCTACGTTGCAAACAGCCAGCAGTGCGTGCCCGTTTCCATGACCGGCCGTATCTTCTTCTGGAACATGACCACCTTCAACAAGGCTGGCATCACCGAAGTTCCCAAGTCTCTGGATGATCTGATGGCTGCCGGCAAGGCATTCAAGGAGAAGCTGGGCGACGATTACTACCCCATGCATCTGGGCGCATACGACCGTATGATCCTGATGGTCTTCTACCTCGAGTCCAAGTACGGCAAGGACTGGGCTGATCCCGTCACCTCTACCCTGAACTACACCGAGGACGAGATCGCTGAGGGCATCGACTTCATCAAGAGCCTGGTGGATGGCCACGTCATGATGAACCTGAAGACCTACTACTCCGCTAACTCCGATACCGCTACCCACCAGTCCAACGAGTGGATCACCGGTAAGATCGCAGGTATCTTCGAGTGGGATTCCGCTGCTTCCAAGTACTCCTCCGCTCTGGATGATGCCAACAAGGACGGCTTCACCGTTGGCGAAGAGATCAAGTTCGGCGACAACAACGGCGGCTTCTCCAAGGTCTCCATGGGTCTGGCCATCACCAAGACCAGCAAGTGCGTTGCCGAGGCTGCTACCCTGATCAACTTCCTGCTGAACGAGGAGAAGGGCGCTTCCATCATGGGTTCCGAGTGCGGCATCCCCGCTTCCAAGGCTGGTCTGGCTGCTGCTCAGGCTGCCGGCGCTGTCAAGGATCTGGTGGCTGAGGCAAATGCCAAGGTCATGGCTTTCACCACCAACAAGCTGGATCCCCTGTTCGAGAACAACGACCTGAAGGCTTCCGGCACCGGCATCTATCAGGAAGTGTTCGATACCGTTGACTACGACGGCGTTGCCGGCGCAGACGTTGTTGACACCCTGCTGGACGGCATGGAGTCTGTTGGCTACACCATCGGCTAAGTTACATTTTTGAGTGCCGCCATGTGCGGTCACGCACAGAAAGGGCACCCTTTGACTGAACCTGAGGGGCACCTGCCGCCCGACCGGCAGATGCCCCTTTTTTGTCAGAGATATATTACAAAATCTTGACAAAGCTGTATCCAGTCTGTTACCCCTTCGTCCGTCTCATGCTCCGAAATTCCTTAAAAAGGAGGATTTCCCAGATGAAAGAAAGCAATGCTCCCGCCATCGGGCGCACCCCGTTCCAGAAATGGCTGGACAAATATCAGGGTCTGTTTTATCTGATCCCCTGGATCATCGGCTTCGTCGTCTTTAAGGCAGTTCCCTTCGGTCAGTCGCTGTACTACAGCTTCACCGATATGAACTTCTTCAAGAGCGGTACCCAGTTCGTTGGTCTGGCCAACTACATCACGGCCTTTACCACCACCAAGATCACCAAGGCGCTGATCATCACCTTCAAGTACGCTTTCATCACCGTGCCTCTGAAGCTGGTCTTTGCGCTGTTCATCGCATACATCCTGAACTTCAAGATCGCATGCGTCAACCTGTTCCGTACTGTGTACTACATCCCCTCCATTCTGGGCGGCTCTGTTGCGATCGCCGTTCTGTGGAAGGCTGTATTCAGTGTGGACGGCCTGCTCAACACCGTTCTGCGCGCTGTCACCTTTGGTCTGGTGCAGGGCCCCGAGTGGCTGTCTGACCCCAGCTACGCGCTGTGGATCATCTGCTTCCTGCGTATCTGGCAGTTCGGTTCTGCCATGGTGCTGTTCCTGGCCGCTCTGAAGGGCGTGCCTGCAGACCTGTACGAAGCCGCTACCATTGATGGTGCCGGCAAGTGGCGTCAGTTCTTCTCCATCACCGTTCCGATGATCACTCCCATCATCTTCTACAACCTGGTCACTCAGATTTGCCAGGCTTTCCAGGAGTTCAATGGCCCGTACATCATCACCAATGGCGGCCCCCGTGGTTCCACCACGCTGATCTCTCTGCTGGTCTACAACTACGCATTCAAGTCTTATGACATGGGTATGGCATCCGCTCTGGCATGGATCATGTTCATCATCGTCTGCATCCTGACGATCATTGCATTCACCAGCCAGAAGAAGTGGGTCTACTACTCTGACGAAAGGTAAGGTGACCAGTATGGGAATGAAAGCATCGAACAAAATCGCGACCTTCTTCAAGTATTTCGTCCTGATCCTGGTCGGCGTCATCATGATCTATCCCCTGCTGTGGATGATCAGCGCTACCTTTAAGGACAACAGCGAGATCTTTGCAGGCATCAGCCTGTGGATCAAGCACCCCACTCTGGATGGCTACCGCGGCGCACTGAACAACTTTGGCGGTTCCATCAACATCCTGCAGGCCATGCTGAACACCTACAGCTACGTCATCCCCAAGGTGATCTGCACGGTGGTCTCCGCCTGTGTGGCTGCCTACGGCTTTGGCCGCTTCGATTTCCCCGGCCGTAAGCTGATGTTCAACATCATGCTGGCCACCCTGTTCCTGCCGCAGGTCGTTCTGAATGTGCCGCAGTACCTGCTGTACAACAAGTTTGGCTGGCTGGACAGCCCCTTCTATCTGGCTATCTGGGTGCACTGCGCATTTGCGACCGAGACCTACTTCGTCTACCAGCTGGTGCAGTTCATGCGCAATGTCCCCCGTGATCTGGACGAAGCCGCTGCCATCGACGGCTGCTCCTCCTTCCAGACCCTGTACAAGGTCATCGTGCCCATGCTTGGCCCCGCTCTGGTGTCCTGCGCACTGTTCCAGTTCATGTGGAGCTGCAACGACTTCATGGGCCCGCTGCTTTACGTCAGCACCCCCGGCAAGTACCCCATGTCCCTGTTCGTGAAGCTGTCCATGGACGGTGATACCGGTTTTGCCTGGAACAAGATCCTGGCGCTGTCCCTGATCTCCATCCTGCCGCAGCTGATCGTTTTCTTCTGTGCACAGGACCAGTTCGTTGAAGGTATCTCTGCTGGTGCCGTCAAGGGCTAAGCCCCTGTCCCGCTGCGCAAAGAGTATCTGACGCAAACAACACCCCCTGTGCCGTTCCCGTAGAGGGCACAGGGGGTGTTTTATTTGTGAATGATGTATACCCTTCCGGAACATGCTGCACGCTGCACAACATTGTGCCGTGAGGCACACCTCTTCTGCCGCAGGCAGACATCCTAGCCCGCTGGGCTGCATCCTGTTTTCCGCAGGAAAACACATCATTTCTTATGTGCCTTGCGGTACTGCAGCGGCCCGGTGCCCATCACCTCGTGGAACACACGGCGGAAATGGGCCGCGCTGGCAAAACCGGTCTGCTCGGCCACCGCACTGATGCTCAGTTCCGTGGTCTCCAGCAGCTTCTGGGCTGCCTCGATGCGGCGGTTGTTGATGTAGTCCACGATGGACTGTCCCGTCACCCGCTTGAACAGGCGGCTGAGGTAGTAGGGCGACAGGTAGAACCGCGCTGCCACCTCGCTGAGGGAGAACTTCTGGCGGTAGTTGGCGGCCAGATACGCACAGATGCGCTCCACCGTCTTATTGTGGGGTCGGGCCACCGCGCTGCTCTCCGCGATGCATTCCTGCTCGATGTAATGCAGCACCAGCAGCAGGTACAGCGCGCCCGGGTAATCCGGCTCCTCCATGGCGGTGCGCATCAGCTCCAGCAGGGTGCGCAGGCGGCTGTTCCACTGCACGGAACCGTACAGCACAGCAGACTGCTCCGGCTCAAACAGCCGGGAAAAATCCCGCTGGGTCTGGGTGCGCAGCTCGTGCAGGGCACTGAGCGGGAAACTGCAGCCCACCAGCTCCGGTGCCGCACTGCCCGTCTGCTGGATGCAGCCGCCGCCGGGTCCCAGCAGCAGCGCACTGCCCGGGTTGAGCAGCATGGTCTGCTCTGCGTACTGCAGGGTACAGCCGCTCCCTGCCACCAGCACAACGTAGCAGCTCTCCTCTTCGGCGGGCAGCTGCAGCTTGCCGCCGTTCAGGTGCATCGACACTGCCCGGACCTTTGCACTGATTTTTTCCTGTTCTGCCTTCATTCTTTAATGTCCTCCGCGCACATCCGCTTTTCTTTTTATCATACCATGCCCGCCCGGTGCGGGCAAGCCAAAACCATTTATCAGGAGGTTTTCTCATGAACCTGTCCCTTATCCGTTCCATGACCCGCAGTGCCGTGTTCGAGCTGGAAAACGGCCTGTGCTTCCGCCCGGCCCACCCGTTCGTCGTTACCCTGAACGGCAAGACTGTCTACGAAGCATGCAATACCAATGTGTTCTCCCTGTTCTCCCTGCTGCCAGGTACCGAGTACACCGTGGGCGTGCAGGCCGAGGGCGAGACCCTGAGCCTGACCTTTGTCACCGAGGCCGAGAGCTTCTTTGTGGATGCATCCCGCTACGGCCTGGTGGCCGACGGCGAGACCGACAACACCGGCAAGCTGCAGGCCGCCCTGTCCACCTGCCCCAAGGGCGGCACCGTGTATGTGCCCGCCGGCCGCTACCGCACCGCCAGCCTGTTCCTGAAGAGCAACACCACCCTGTATCTGGAAAAGGGTGCCGTGCTGCTGGGCGACAACGACCGCACCCATTACCCCATCCTGCCCGGCGTACTGCCCAGCGAGAACGAGGTGGACGAGTACTACCTGACCGGCTGGGAGGGCAACCCGCTGAACAGCTTTGCCGGCCTGCTGAACATCACCCAGGTGCACGACGTCGTGGTCACCGGTGAGGGCACCCTGGACTGTGACGCCCAGAACGGCGACTGGTGGGTGAACCCCAAGATCAAGCGCATCGCCTGGCGTCCCCGTGCGGTGGCCATGGTGGACAGCGAAAAGGTCTGCCTGCACGGCATCACGGTGCAGAACAGCTACTCCTGGACCATCCACCCCATCTTCGTCAAGCACCTCGACCTGCTCAACTTCAACATCAACAACCCCTACAACGCTCCCAACACCGACGGCATCGACCCCGAAAGCTGCGAGTACACCCGCATCATCGGCGTGAACATCCATGTGGGTGACGACTGCATTGCCATGAAGGCCAGCAAGGTGTTCCTGGGCATGAAGCTCAAGAAGAGCTGCGAGCACACCATCATCCGCAACTGCCTGCTGGACAAAGGCCACGGCGGCATCGTCATCGGCAGCGAGATGAGCGGCGGCGTGAAGGACATGGTGGTCACCCAGTGCCTGATGGACCACACCGACCGCGGCCTGCGGGTCAAGACCCGCCGCGGCCGCGGCAACACCGCCGTCATCGACGGGCTGGTGTTCCGCAACGTGGAGATGCGCGGTGTCAAGGCACCCTTCGTCATCAACATGTTCTACTTCTGCGACCCGGACGGCCACGGCCCCTATGTGCAGTGCCGCGATGCCATGCCCGTGGACGAGTACACCCCGAAGCTGGGCAGCCTGACCATGGAGGACATCGTCGCCACCGACGCTCAGTTCGCGGGATGCTACTTCGACGGCCTGCCGGAGCAGCCCATTGAGCGCGTTTCCATGAAGAACGTCACGATCACCTTTGACCCCAATGCCGAGGCCGGTCAGGCCGCTATGGCGGATAACCGCCCTCTGGTGAAGAAGCTGGCCATCTACGCCGAGAACGTCAAGGAGATCGACCTGCACAACGTGAAGATCGAGGGCTACGAGGGCGAACGCCTGCACTTTGCAAATGTCGGCCATTTTGAGGAGGACTGATACCATGACCCATGAAGAAATTCTTGCCATGCTGGGCGATTACGTGGACTACCTGATCGCCAATTCCAGCGCCGAAGCACCCATGTGGAACATCGAGAAGGTGCGCAGCGGCAAGCCCAACAAGTGGAACTACATCGACGGCTGCATGATCACCGCCTGCCTGAGCCTGTACAAGACCACCGGGGACGAGAAGTACCTGAGCTTCTCCAAGGACTTCATCGACTTCTTTGTGCAGGAGGATGGCTCCATCAAGACCTATGACCCCAAGGAGTATAACCTGGACAACGTAAACCAGGGCAAGAACCTGTTCACCCTGTACGACATCTTCGGGGATGAGAAGTACCGCCGGGCCATCGACACCATCCGCAGCCAGCTGCTCACCCAGCCCCGCACCAAGGAGGGCAACTTCTGGCACAAGGACATCTATCCCTGGCAGGTGTGGCTGGACGGCACCTATATGGCCCAGCCCTTCTACATGGAGTATGAGACCCGCTACAACAAGATGCAGGGCTGCATCGACAGCTACAAGCAGTTCATGAACATCCAAAAGCACATGCGGGACGAAACCACCGGCCTGTACTACCACGGCTACGACGAGAGCCGCCAGATGTACTGGGCCGACCCCGTCACCGGCTGCAGCCCCAACTTCTGGCTGCGCGCCATGGGCTGGTTCATGGTGGCCATGGTGGACGTGCTGGAGCGCATGGACGAGCAGCTGTACAACGAGTACCGCGGCATCATGGCCATGCTCAAGCAGACCATTGAGGATGTGCACAAGTTCCAGGACGAGGAGACCGGCATGTTCTGGCAGGTGATGGACCACCCCGGCGTGGAGGGCAACTATCTGGAGACCAGCGGCACTGCCCTGTTTGCCTACGCGGTGCTCAAGGGCGTGCGCCTGGGCTACCTGCCCAAACGGATGGCAGCCTGGGCTGAAAAGGCCTTCTACGGCACCTGCGACAAGTACCTGTCCAAGAACCCCGACGGCAGCCTGCAGCTGGGCGGCATCTGTCTGGTGGCCGGTCTGGGCGGCAAGGACCACCGCGACGGCTCTCTGGCCTACTACTTCAGCGAGCCGGTGGTGTGCAACGACGCCAAGGGCGTCGGCCCGCTGGTGCTGGCCTACACCGAAATGATCGCCCGCAAGAACTGATCTTCCCATAACAAAAAGGGCGCCCCGGCACAGTGCATACAGACTGTGCCGGGGCGCCCTTGCTTTATCTTTTTACAGGGTCTCTACGCGGTCAAACAGGGAGCCTGCGGCCTCCACCGCGTCCCTGCTGCCAAAGGTCACCTTCACACCGGCAGCCATGGCATCGGCCAGACCGGCGGCCTGCTCTTTGAGCAGAGCTGCGTCCACGGCACACAGGGCCTTGCGGTCGGCAGCCTTCATTGCTTCGGTGATGCCGCAGAAATACTGCCGGTCCAGCTCCCGTGCCTCGGCGCGGGGCTTGCGGGGCGTGTCCAGCTTGGCCACGGCACCCACGATCAGGTCGTTCAGGTCCTTTTCGGTGTAATCGCGGGCGGCCAGCTCCGCCGGGCCCTTGGCAAAGGTGTCGTAGCTCTCGGTCAGGTGGGGGTCCCGGTAGGTGTACAGGTACTCCACACCGTCCGACGACAGCATGCCGGTGCCGTAGGCGCCGCCCACCTCGCGGATGTTGTGCCACAGGTATTCGTAGCTCATTACGCGGGCCAGCACCTTGCGGTCGCTGCGGCGCTCCATGGGCCACACCTGCACCGCGTAGTTCACGCCGCCGTCAATCATAAAGGCCTCGTTCACCGGCGGGGTCAGCGGCTCCACATAGGGCTGCGCCGCGTCGCGCTCCTGCGCCGCAAACCGGCTGCCCGGCAGCAGGGTGCGCAAGGTGTCCAGCGCCTGCTCCGAGCCGTGCAGGCTCACGGTGAGCTGGGCGTGCTGCAGCACCTGGGCCCGCAGGGTTTCCAGCTTTGCACCAAGGCCTGCCCAGTCGGCCTTTTCCAGCAGATCGCACAGGAAGCGATAATAGCTTACGCCGCTGCATCGCTCGCTGGCCGCGTTCTCCACATTGTAGTGGGCACTGGCACGGACCGCCGCATAGGCGTTGCCCTGCTGGATGAACTGCTGTTCCATGTTCAGTTTCTGCTGGCTCAGCACCCGGGCAAAGGCGGCTTCCGCCGCCGGGCCGGTGAGCTGCGTGTCATACAGCCACTCGCCGCCCAGCTCCACGGCCTTTTGCAGGCTGCGTTCCAGCAGGCTCAGGCTCATGGTCAGTTTGGCATGGCAGGGTGCGCCCTCCTGCCGGCCGGTCCAGAAGTCCAGCAGTACGCGGCTGTCGCCCAGCCAAGTGCTGCGCAGGGTGTTCAGCTGCTGGGCCGTGTGGGTCGGCGTGTCCAGCTCGTCCAGCACATCGGTGAGCAGGTCCAGATACGGCAGGTCCTCCGGGGCCACATGGCCCAGGTCATAGTAGAAATTCAGGTACAGGCTGCCCGCCGAGGGGTGGCGCAGCACCGTGGCACCGGCCACCTGCTCGGTCTGCCCGGCCGCGCTGGGGGCACCTTCGCCCAGGTCAGCCACGGTCAGCGGGTGATCCAGCACCAGTTTGGCGTCGGTTCGGGCCGGGGCCTGTGTCCCTTCCTGCTTCTTGGGCAGGGTGGGCACCTGCAGCACCTGCACCGGAGCCGGGGCAAACAGGCTGCGCAGCAGCTCGTCGAACCAGCCGTCCGCCATCTTGCTGCGCAGGGAGGCAAACAGCTTATCCGTGTGCAGCAGCAGTGCGGGATCCCCGGTGTGCAGCCAGCCCGTGGAAGCGTTGATGGCGTCCAGCACGCCGTCCGGCAGGCTGCCCGGCCGCTCCAGCGAGGCAAACTCTGCCGAATTCAGCGAGGCCAGCAGCAGCTCCTGCGGGATGCCCCGGGCCAGTACGTCATCCACTGCCTTGCGCACCGCCGGGGCAAACTTGCGGGCGCTCTCTTCGGTGGCACCCCGCAGCACCAGCTCCAGCGTGGGCTGCAGGGTGCTGTCATCAAAGCCCATGTCGATGTCCGCACCCAGCTTTTCGGCCAGCAGGGCCGCTTTCAGGGGCGAATTGTTGGTGCCCAGCAGCGCGTCCAGCAGGATCTCCACACCCAGCTGCCGTTCCCGGTCCGCAAAGGCACCGGTGTACCAGGCCAGTGCGCACTGCACCTCGTCCGGCTCCGGTTTCTCGGTGTAATAGGGCAGCTCCACGCAGGTGCCTGGCTGCTCGTCCTGCACCGTCAGGCGGGGGCGGGTGGTGGTCCTGGGCATCCGGGACAGGTAATCGCGGTCCAGCATTTCCAGCTTTTCGGCCATGTCCATCTTGCCATACAGGGTGATGCAACAGTTGTCCGCGCTGTAGTGGCGGCGGTACACCCGCTGATATTTCTCATAGGTCAGCGCCGGGATGCTCTCCGGGTCGCCGCCGGACACAAAGCCATAGGCCGTGTCCGGGAACATGGCACGCTCCAGCGCATTCTGCAGCTGAGCGTCCGGGGTGGCAAGGGCCCCCTGCATCTCGTTGTACACCACGCCGCTCACAGTGCCGTCGGCATCCCGGTGCCAGCCCTCCTGCTCGAACACAGCCCTGTCCACCATGGCCAGCGGGCAGAACACCGCGTTCAGGTAGACATCCATCAGGTTTCTGAAATCCGTCTCGTTGGGAGTGGCAAAGGGGTACACGGTCTTATCCGGGAAGGTCATGGCATTGAGGAAGGATGCCATGCTGCTCTTGAGCAGCTGCAGAAACGGCGAGGTGACCGGGTATTTTTCGCTTCCGGCCAGCACCGAATGCTCCAGAATATGAAAAACGCCGGTGTCATCGGAGGGGAAGGTGCCGAACCCGATGCCAAAGGCCTTGTTGTTGTCCTCATTTTCCACCAGCAGGATGGTGGCCCCGCTCACGTCGTGGGTGAGCACGGTCAGGGTACCGTGCTGCTCGGGGCAGTCCTCTGTGCGGACGAGGGTATAACCGGGAACCTGCTTCATCGCTTTATTCTCCTTTGTATTTTTGGTCTGGCCCTATTGTATCATTCACCGTTCCAAAACACAATTGCCGGTTTGTAAACAATAACCCAAAAAGGCTCCCCTGTGCATGCACAGAGGAGCCTTTTGAAAAAACGTGTGTTACACCTGCTTGGCGTGTTCCGTCCGGCACGACACCCGGAACAGCACAAAGCCGATGACGAACAGTACCGCGATGCTGCCCACGCCCACATTGGCACTGCCGGTAAGCTGGCTGCCCACACTGACGATCATGGTGCCCAGGAAGGATGCCCCCTTGCCGCAGATGTCGAACAGGCCGAAGTATTCGCCGGATTTTTCCGCCGGGATGATCTTAGCAAAGTGGCTGCGGCTCAGTGCCTGCACACCGCCCTGGAACATCCCCACCATCACGGCCAGCACCCAGAACTGCCACTGCTGGGTGAGGAAGAAAGCAAACACCGCAATGCCGGTATAGGCCGCGATGCACACCGGGATCAACTGGCTGGAGGGGTATTTTGCGCTCAGCCGGCCGAAGATCAGCGCCGAGGGAAAGGCCACGATCTGGGTGACCAGCAGCGCCAGCAGCAGGCCGGTGGTGTCCAGACCCAGGGCCGTGCCGTAAGCCGTGGCCATATCAATGATGGTGTACACACCGTCGATGTAGCAGAAGAACGCCAGCAGGAACCAGAACACCTGCTTGTCCTCATAGAGGTGCTTCAGGGTGTGGCCGATGCGCACAAAACTCTGCCGGATGGCGTGCTGCTCCACCTCCACATAGTTGACCTGCCGGTAGCGCCGGAGCAGCGGCAGGGTGGTGACCAGCCACCACGCCGCCGTGATGAACAGTGCAATGGTCAGGGCGGTCATCTGGCTCATGCCGATGGCCCCGCTGCCCAGCACCAGCGCCAGACACACCACAAAGGGCACACAGCTGCCGATGTAGCCCCAGGCATAGCCGCGGGAGGACACCATGTCCATCCGCTCCGGGGTGGTCACATCGCCCAGCATGGAGTCGTAGAACACCAGACTGCCCGAAAAGCCGATCTTGGCCACGATGAAGATGACCAGGAACGGCAGCCAGGTGCGGGCCGCGCCCATGGCACAGCAGCCCAGCACACCCACGAACAGGCAGAGCATGAAGATGGGCTTTTTGAAATTCTTGGTATCGGCCAGCGTGCCCAGAATGGGCCCCAGCACGGCGGTGATCACCGTGACCACCGAGCTTGCATAGCCCCAGTAGGCCAGATAGTTCACCTTGCTCACGCCGCCGGCCTCCGCCAGCGCATTGAAGAAGATGGGCACCAGCGTAGCGATCATCAGCACAAAGGCCGAGTTGCCCACATCGTACAGGATCCACGCACGCTCCAGCGGCGTGACCTTAAATTTTTTCTTTTGCATTCTTGTTCCTCTCGCACCGCCGTGCGGTGCACTCTCTTTTCCCAGTTGTCTGAACGGCAGGGAGTTTCTCCGACCTCCTGCTGGCCGCCCCTCAGAATTCCCCGAAGGTGTGGTCATAGGCCTTGTCCAGCGGGGTGTCCGTGTCCAGCGTTTCCGCATAGGCTTCGATCAGCCGCACCGCCAGCGGAATGGCCTGCTGGTACAGGGCATCCAGTTTCTCATTGCTCTCGGTGCACTGCGGGTTGGGCTGCGGGTTGGCCACAAGGCCGTGGAGCACGTCGTACTTGCCCACTGCCTTCATGCCGGTGAGCACCACCCAGCGCTTGACCGCGCCGGAGGGCTGCAGCAGCCGGTGCATCGCGATCATCCCCTTGAGGGCGTCCAGCACCTGCAGGCCGGTCAGGCCCTCGTAGAAGGGCGCGATGACCCGGGCATTTTCCGCCGTGGGCCGGATATGGCTGGCCGTGAAGAAGCTCTTCGGGTCATGGCCGTCCCGGCGCAGCAGCATGTCGTCGAACTCGGTCTCGATTTCGCAGTGGCTCACCCCGCTCTGGCGGGTGTAGGCCTCCACATAGGGGTGACAGGTGCTGTCCAGCGCAAAATGACACACGAACCCCAGCACATAGGCCAGCGCGGCGTCCCGGTCCTTTGCCTGTTGCACCACGCCCCGGGCGCGCTCAAAGAACACCCGGCCCGGCTGCTCGTGCATGGCGTTGCCCAGGGCACTCACGGGGTTGGACTTGGCTGCATGATAGTAGAACAGCAGATCCGGCCCGTGCAGGCCCACGTCGAACAGGGCCCGGTTTTTCCCAATCTGATCCTGCAGGGCTGCGGGCAGCTGCTGCAGAACATCCGCGCCGAAGTGGCGGTGCGCATAAGTTGACGGCATATGATCCCCTCCTGTTTCCGTCGAGCGCAGTGCGCTCATAGTTTCAGTATAGCAGAAAGTTTCCCGACCTTCTACCCTTTTGTGTCTGATTTCTGTAAAAAGTTTGAATGATTCTTACTGCATTTGCCGGGTCGTTTCTGAAAATATGGGCTCTGCACGCAAAGCGCAAAAAAGCACAGCCGTTCTCAGAACAGCTGTGCCTTTCCGGTATCAATTCTTATAGGTTCTCGTAGCCCTGGGGCATCTCGTTCTTGCGGTTGCGGTCCATCAGGGTGCGCAGCGCGTCGCTGGCGCTCATGCCCTCCTTGACGATGGCGTTCACCGTCTGCACGATGGGCATTTCCACGTTGTACTTGGCGGCAAGCTCCATGGCGGCGGGCAGGGCGTTGATGCCCTCCACCACCATGCCCACTTCCTTCACGGCCTGCTCCGGGCTCTCGCCCTTGCCGATGAGGATGCCGGCGCGGTTGTTGCGGCTGTGCATGCTGGTGGCCGTCACGATCAGGTCCCCGATGCCGGCCAGGCCCGCAAAGGTGTGGATGTTGCAGCCCATGGCCACGCCCAGGCGGGCGATCTCGGCAATGCCGCGGGTGATCAGGGCCGCGCGGGCGTTGTCGCCGTAGCCAAGGCCGGTGGAGATGCCCACGCCCAGGGCGATCACGTTCTTCAGGGCACCGCTCAGCTCCACGCCCTTGATGTCGGGGTTGGTGTACACGCGCATGCAGGTGTTGCTGAACACATCCTGCACAAAGCGGGCCGCCTCGTCATCCGGGCAGGCCGACACAATGGTGGTGGGCAGGTCCAGCGCCACTTCCTCGGCGTGCGTGGGGCCGCTCAGGGCCACCAGCCTGCAGTTTTTGGGGCCGCCGTCCCTGTTCAGCTCGTCGGCGATCACCTCGGTCATGGTATATAAGGTATCCGGCTCCATGCCCTTGGCCACATCCACAAGGATCTGACCGTCCGGGATATAGGGCCGTGCCTTGGCGGTGGTGCCCCGCACGAACACCGACGGCACTGCAAACAGCAGCACATCCTTGCCGGTGCACACTTCCTCGATGCTCTTGGTGAACTGCAGCTCGGCCGGGATCTTCATGCCCGGCAGGTTGGGGTGCACCCGTGTAGTGGAGAGGTTGTCCACCTCCGCCTCAATGGCCGACCACACCTGCACTTCGTTGCCGCTGACGGTCAGCATCCGCGCCAGCGCCATGCCCCAGGTACCTGCACCCAGAACGCCAATCTTCCGTTTCGTCACGTTTGTGTCCTCCGTTTGCACCGGCAGCCGGGCCGCCGGTGAATTTGCGCGGCACCGGCAAACCCGGTGTGCACGTTGTTATGCCCATTGTACACGAAAGCGCCTGCCGCGTCAACCGGCTTGCCGCATTGCACAAAGTTCCCGCAGCGGCTGGGCCGTTTTTGTTCACAATACGCGATTTTTGCAAACCATTTGCACCGCCGGACGTTTCATGTTATAGTATTCTGGTAGGTTTTGTAGGAATTTCCGCAAACCCCTTGACTTTGAGTATACTCGAAGTTGTATAATACATTCACCGTTGTTTTCTGAGAGTATTTGAGGTACTGTGATCGTTCATGTTTGAAGCACTTTTATCCAACCGCACGGTCAGCGTGCTGGTGGAGGCCCTGCCCCGCATCCTGACGGCCGGCCTTACCATGACCATCCCGCTGACGCTGGTGTCCTTCTTTTTTGCCATGATCATCGCGGTGGTGGTGGCACTGGTGCAGTACGCCAACGTGCCGGTGCTGCGGCAGATCGCCCGGTTCTACATCTGGGTCATCCGCGGCACACCGCTGCTGGTGCAGCTGTTCATCATCTTTTACGGCCTGCCCAGCCTGGGCATCATGCTGGACGCCTTCCCCGCCGCCGTCATCGCCTTTGCCTTCAATGAGGGTGCCTACTGCGCCGAGACCATGCGCGGCGCGCTGGAAAGCGTGCCCCAGGGCCAGCTGGAAGCCGGTTACTGCGTAGGCATGAGCTGGGTGCAGATCATGCGCCGCATCGTGCTGCCGCAGGCTTTGCGCACCGCCGTGCCCGCCCTGTCCAACTCCCTCATCGGCATGATCAAGGACACCTCGCTGGCGTCCAACATCACGGTGGCCGAGCTGTTCATGGCCGGTCAGCGCGTGGCGGCCCGCACCTACATCTTCCTGCCCATCTACTGTGAGGTGGCGGTGGTGTACCTGCTGTTCTGCACGGTCATCACCAAACTGCAGGCTGTGCTGGAGCACCGGCTCAACGCCCGGGGCTTCCAGTAAGAAAGGAGTGTGGAACCCATGGCAATGATGGAGATCCGGAACGTCCACAAGACCTTCCGCACCTACGCAAAAGCCGGTCTGCGCCCCGGTGCACACAAGGTGGTCAGCGAGCTGCCGGTGCTGCAGGGCGTGGACCTGACCGTGGAAAAAGGCGATGTGGTGGCCATTCTGGGCCCTTCCGGCTCCGGCAAGACCACCCTGCTGCGCTGCCTGAATTTTCTGGAGACCGCCGACGCAGGCCAGCTGGTGCTGGACGGCGAGACCTTTGACCTGGCCCATGCAGGCCGGGCCGACATCGCCCGGCTGCGCAAAAAAACGGCCTTTGTGTTCCAGAACTACAACCTGTTCCGGAACAAGACCGCCCTGCAGAACGTGACCGAGGGACTCATCGTGGCCCGCAGGATGCCCCGGGAGCAGGCCGACGCCATCGGCCGCCGCATGCTGGAAAAGGTGGGTCTGGCCGACCGGGCCGACTACTACCCCCGCCAGCTCTCCGGCGGTCAGCAGCAGCGCGTAGCCATTGCCCGTGCCCTGGCCACCGACCCGGAGATCATCTACTTCGACGAGCCCACCAGTGCGCTGGACCCGGAGCTGACCGGCGAGGTGCTGAGCGTGATGCGCCAGCTGGCCGAAGAGGGCATGACCATGCTGGTGGTGACCCATGAGATGGGCTTTGCCCGCAACGTTTCCTCCAAGACGGTGTTCATGGAGAACGGCGTGGTGGTGGAGCAGGCTCCCTCCCGCGAATTCTTTGCCGACCCGAAGGAGGAGCGCACCCGGGCCTTTTTGCAAAAGATCGCCCACACGGAGTGATATACGGTCATCGGGGAGCTTCCTCCTCGGACACGAATACGGGTTGCGGCTCCCAGCGCATGCGGCGGCCCTTGAGCGAGCCTTGCATTCTGCTGGCCGCTGTCCCAACAGCAACTCCCTGTTTCCGCCGCTGGCGGCGGTCGTTGCCGTTGCAGGCCATTCCATCGCCCGCCCTATTGCCCTACGGGCAACAGGGTCCCACCCCAGCGGACGGTCCTCGGAGAAACTCCCCGATGGCCGCCTAGACAAACATTTTAACTGAAAGGATATCTCTATGAAACGCAGAACCTTTATTTCTCTGATGAGTGTGATGGCTGCCGCCGGTGTGCTGACCCTGGCAGGCTGCTCTTCCAATTCCGGCAGCAGCGCTGCCGCTTCCGGTGCGGCTTCTTCGGCTGCTTCCACCGGCGCTGCCGACCAGCTGGCCGCCATTCAGACCAACGGCAAGCTGGTGGTGGCACTGGAAGGTGCCTGGCAGCCCTGGAGCTACCACGACGAGAGCGACACCCTGGTGGGCTACGACGTGGAAGTCTCCCGCGCCATCGCCGAGAAGCTGGGCGTGGAGCCGGAGTATGTGGAAAGCGACTGGGACAGCCTGTTCGCCGGTCTGGACGCAGGCCGCTTTGACATCGTGTGCAACGGCGTCGAGGTGACCGACGAGCGCGCCAAGACCTACGACTTCACCACCCCTTACGGCTACATCCACACCGCACTGGCCGTGCGCAAGGACAACGAGGACATCAAGAGCTTTGAGGACCTGAAGGGCAAGACCACTGCCAACAGCCTGGCTTCCACCTACATGGAGCTGGCCGAGAGCTATGGTGCCACCGTGCAGGGCATCGACACGCTGGAAGAGACCATCCAGCTGCTGACCGCCGGCCGCATCGACGCCACCCTGAACGCCGATGTGTCCTTCTACGACTACCTGAATGTGCATCCGGACGCCGACTTCAAGCTGGTGGCCCAGACCGAGGACGCTTCTCATGTGGCCATCCCGGTGCGCAAGGGCGACGACAGCGCTTCTCTGCTGGAAGCCATCAACACTGCCATTGAGGAGCTGCGCGCCGACGGCACCCTGAAAGCTCTGGGCGAAAAGTACTTTGGGCAGGATATTTCTTCGGAGGACTAAGAAGCTCAGCCCTCTCCGTCTGCTCCCTTCGTTTCCATCCAGCTCCCCCGAAAGGGGGAGCTTTTTTGTTATCTGCCATATTTTTCTACGCTTCTCTATTGACTCATGTAATATTATATTATATATAATATTATAGAAACACGTCAACCAGAAAGGAGGCTGTTCCCACATGAGTTTTCCCATCAGTGCCGCACTGCTGGATGCCATTGTGCTGTCTGTGGTGGCGCAGGAGCCGGAGGGCACCTATGGCTACCGCATTACCCAGCAGGTCACCCATCCCCTGGAGCTCAGCGAATCCACCCTGTACCCGGTGCTGCGGCGGCTCCAGAAGGACCAGCTGCTGACAGTGTACGACGCCCCGGTCAACGGCCGCAACCGCCGCTATTACCAGATCACCCCGGCCGGGCGGCAGCAGCTTGCCGCCTATGCCCAGGAGTGGAGCCGCTACCGTTCTTCCATTGACACATTTTTCAGAGAGGTGGAATGATCTATGACCCGTACTGCATTTCTTGCTGCCCTGGAACAGCTTTTAGCCCCTTTGCCGGAGGCTGAGCGCAAGGACGCTTTGAGCTACTACGAGGATTATCTGGACGCCGCCGGGCCGGAAAAGGAGGCCCAGGCCATCGCAGAGCTGGGCACTCCGGAGGAGGTAGCCCACAAGATCCTGGAGGAGCAGGCCCCGGCTGACTCCTCTGCCGCCCCGACATCCCCTGCCCACAAGCCCCGGTCCACCTGGCGCATGGTGCTGGGCGGTGGGCTGGCGGTGCTGGCTATCTGCATCTTTCTGTTCCAGTATTCCAAGGCTGCCCCGGTGCAGCCGGTGGGATCCACTTCTCCTGCCTCGGAACTTCCTGCTCCCTCTGCAGAAGTGTCAGCTGAGAGCACCCAACCGCAAGCCGTGGATCCCGTTTCCGCCGCAGACGGCTTGACTTTCTCCCTCTCTGCTGAGATGGTCCACGAGAAGCTATCCCTGAAGTTGGATTATGGTAGCGTTCTCTTTGTTGTTGACCCAAATGCTTCTGACATCACCCTGCAGTTTGATGGCTTCAGGACCCGGTACCTCACCCATTCCAGCGAAAAAGCCGGGACCACAGAGTTTTCCTACCATATTCCCAAATACAACGCTCTCCCTGATTCCGACAGCGCTTTGCTCACCATTACAGCTCCGGAAAATATCCTGCATGAGGTGGACATTGATCTTGCCATGGGGAGCGTTGACCTTGGCACCCTCTCTCTGGATGAACTGGATCTGGAACTTGCCATGGGGAACGTCTCTGCCAACAGCCTAACTGTGAAGGAGGCAGATTTTGATCTTGCCATGGGCGGCTGTCACATTGACCATCTGTCCGCACCGGAATTCGATGCCGAACTTGCCATGGGGGACTGCACCATCGGTCTGCTGTCCGGTGCTCAGGATGTCAACATCTCGGTCACCCTTGGCAAGGCCGCCTTGACCCTGGAGGGCAGTGCCTCGGACTATACCCTCGTCACCAATGGGCTTATGGGCACCTCCATCCAGGATGGCAAGGCCAATCCCTCTCGTAAAATCTCCCTCAGTACCACCACCGGCGATTTCTCCATCTCCTATGCCAATTGACCCCTGAACCCAGAACGCCCCCGGCATCCGTTTTATTGGGATGCCGGGGGCGTTTTTATGCTTCTGTGTGGAAATACTCGTAGATAGTCTGTGCCATCTGCTTGCCCACGCCGGGGGTGTTTTCCAGCTGGTCCGGGGTAGCCTCCTTCACGGCCCCCACGCTCTTGAACTGGGCCAGCAGGGCCTTGGCCGTCTTGGGCCCCACTCCCGGCACCTCGGTGAGGGTGGAGGAGTAGCTTTTCTGCTTCATCTGCTGCTTGCGGTAGGCGTTGGCGAACCGGTGGGTCTCGTCCTGAATGGCGGTGATGAAGGTAAAGGTGCCCCGGTTCATGTTGATGGCGATCTCCCGGCCCTCGCTGTCCACCATGGCCCGGGTACGGTGGTGGTCATCCTTTACCATGCCGTACAACGGCACATCTTCCAAGGCCGTCCCGGCCAGGGCCTGCCGGGCGGCACTGACCTGTCCCCTGCCGCCGTCCATCAGCAAAAGATCCGGCTTCTGCCCGAACCAGTTGCCGCCGGGCTGATCGTTCTGGGCCTGGGCGGCGTATTTTTCGTATTCTGCCGCCCGGCGTGCCACCGTCTCCGCCAGGGAGGCGTAGTCGTCGGTGCCCACCACGGTTTTCATCTTGAACTTCCGGTAGCCGGCCTTGAAGGGCTTGCCGTCCTTGAAGGTGACCATGCCGCAGACGCTGGTGCCATCGCCCCAGTTGGAGATATCGTAGCTCTCGATGGCGCGGGGCGGCTTTGCCAGCCCCAGCACCTGGGCCAGCTCGTCCAGCAGTTTTTCCTCCCGGGCGTAGCGGCCACTCTCCCGCGCCAGACGCTCCACCGCGTTGGTGTGCGCCATCTCCACCAGACGGGCCTTGTCGCCCCGCTGGGGCACATACAGCTGCACTTCGCTGCCGCGCTTCTGGTTCAGCGCCTGCTGCAAGGCATCCACGTCCGGCGGCAGCGCATCCACTGCGATGATCTTGGGAATTTGCTCATCGTCCAGATAGTACCGGGGCAGAAATTCCTCCCGCACCGCGTCGATGTCGGAGGTGTCATGGAACAGGAACTCCCGCTTGTCGGTGAGCCGCCCTTCGCGGAAGCGCAGCACCGCCGCGCATACGCTGCCGGGCGTACCGGCCAGCGCCACCACGTCCATCTCTACGTCCGGATCCACGACCACCTTCTGCCCGGCACTGACCTTGGTGATGGCGTTGATCTGGTCCCGGATGAGGGCCGCCGTCTCGAACTCCAGCCGGTCGGAGGCCTCCCGCATCCGCTCGTTGAGAGTTTTCAGGATATCCTTTTTGCCGTAACGGATCAGGTGCACCGCCCCTTTTACCGCCTCGTTGTAGGTCTCGCAGCTGATCTTGCCGCTGCACACCGCCATGCACTTGCCGATGTGGGCGTTCAGGCAGGGCCGCCCCTTTCCGATGTCCTGCGGGAAGCGCTTGGAGCAGCGCGGCAGCAAAAAGGCATCCATGGCCGTTTCTGCCATTTGCCGTGCCGCAAAGCTGGAGGTGTAGGGGCCGATATACTCTGCCCCGTCCTCCTCCTTTTGCAGGGTGAAGGAAAGGCGCGGCCAGTCCTCCCGGGTCACCTTGATATAGCTGTAGCCCTTGTCATCCTTGAGCAGGATGTTGTATTTGGGGGTGTGGGCCTTGATCTGGCTGGCCTCCAGCACCAGCGCCTCGAATTCGCTCTGGCAGACAATGACGTCAAAGGCGTAGGCGTGGGCGATCATCTGGCTCACCTTGTTGTCGTGGGGCACCCCCTCGCGGAAATACTGGCTCACCCGGATGCGCAGGCGCTTGGCCTTGCCGATATAAATGATGGTGTCGCTTTTGTCCCGGATGATATATACTCCGGGCAGCAGCGGCAGCATACAGGCCTTCTGGTACAGCTCTGCCTTGGTCATTTGCTGCGATCCCTCCCAACACGAAAAAAGCGGCAGGGAACCCCCGCCGCTCTTTGGTTACATGATCTTTCAGACTTACTCTGCGAAGCCGGACTCCACCAGCTTGATCAGGCCGTCCACGGCAGCCTGCTCGTCAGCACCGTCTGCGATGATGCGGATGGTGGTGCCGCCCACGATACCCAGAGACAGAACGCCCAGCAGGCTCTTTGCGTTCACGCGGCGCTCTTCCTTCTCGACCCAGATGGAAGACTTGAACTCGTTAGCCTTCTGGATGAAGAAGGTAGCCGGACGAGCGTGCAGACCAACCTGATTTTCAACGGTAACTTCTTTCACGTACATAGTAAAGCGCTCCTATCTAATATCGTTTTGGGTATAGAATCTGTATCCTGTGCCTGTTGCGTTACGATTATTTTAGCGCAAGTCGAAACGGTTGTACAGCCCCCCGGCGCATTTTTGGCGGTTTCTCCAATGAAAAGCGGCCCATTTTTCATTATTTATACAAAGATAATAAAATTATTTCCCGAAGGTTAGAGGGTAGATACAAAAGTTTTCAACATTTTTTCGACCGTCGGGCAATATCTCGGCCGTTTTTGTGCGTTTCCAGCACCATACCCTCTGGCCCGAGCATCCATTTTCGTGCCTTTTTCGCTGTCCGATGCACCTGCAGCTGCCGCCCGGAGTTACTTCTGTGCGCTGCCCTCGTACCGCATCCAGACCAGAGCACACTTTTTCACCACAGCCGGATATTGCTCCGGCGTGAACTCCAGCTCAGTGCCGCTGGTCAGCTTCCAGCCCATGCGGGTGTAAAGCGCTATGGCGCGGGTGTTGGTGTTCAGCACGCTCAGCACCGGGTGCTCGTGCTCGCTGAGCTTTCTGCGGGCAAAGTCCAGCATCTTCATGCCAATGCCCCTGCCGCGGGCTTTTTCAGTGACGAACAGATGTTCGATGTGCCCCACCTTGTGGTTGATGCTCACGATGCCGTCCGGCACATCCTTGGTGGTGTGCAGGTAGCACACCCAGCCTGCGGCCTTTTCCTGCCGCAGCTGCAAAAGATATTCTTCCTCGTTGAGGCTGGCACAGTATTCCGGGGTCCAGTTCTCGGCACAGGTCGCACGCCGTCCCTCCACAAAGATGCGGGCAGCAGCAGCAAACTGCTCGTCGGTCTTGACAAGGCGCATGTTCTCGCCGCGCTTCCACTTGGGCAGCTCGGTCACAGGGTGGGTCTCACACCACTTCTCGTACAGCTCCGGGCGGCGCAGGCGGGTGCGCTCCCGGCTCTGTTCCCCGCGCCATGCATCGATTTTCTGGTGGTCGCCGCCCAGCAGCACCTGCGGCACGGCGCGGCCTTCCCACACCTCGGGGCGGGTGTACTGGGGATACTCCAGCAGGCCGTCCCAGTAGCTTTCTTCCTCGTAGCCCTTCTGCTCAGCCAGCACGCCGGGCTTCAGGCGCAGCACACTGTCCGCCACCACAAGGCTGGCCAGCTCGCCGCCGGTGAGGATGTAGTCACCGATGGAGATCTCTTCATCCGCAAAAGCATCGATCACACGCTCGTCGATGCCCTCATAGTGGCCGCATACCAGTGTCAGGTTATCGTACTGGGCCAGCCGCTTTGCGTGCTCCTCGGTGTAGCGCTGGCCGCCTGCCGTCAGGAACACGATATGCGGGGCCGGACGGCCCTGTGAAGCCACTTCCTGCTGCACAGCACGCAGGCAGTCTGCGATGGGCTGAGCGTACAGCACCATGCCGCAGCCGCCGCCGTAGGGGTAATCGTCGGTCTGCTTCTGTTTGTTCAGGGTGTAGTCCCGGATCTGGTGGCAGTGGGTCTCAATAAAGCCCTTCTTTGCCGCGCGCCCGATGATGCTGGCATCCAGCACCTGCTGGCACATTTCCGGGAACAGGGTCACGATGTCCACACGCATTCCCATGGCTCACTCTTCCTCCCGTTCGCTGTCAAAGTCATCGTCCAGCAGGCCCGGAATGGGGGTGACGAGGAGATAGCCCTCCGGCGGGTTGCGCTCTTTCAAAAAAGCATCCACGCCCGGGAACATGTATTCCTTGCCGTTCGGTGCTTTGACGGTGTAGATATCCTGTGCACCGGGGTGATCCACGCTGGTCACAACGCCGTACACCCTGCCGGTGTCGGCATCCCGCACTTCGCACCCGATCAGGTCGGCCACATACCAGCGGCCTGCGGGCAGGGTGGCATCATTACGGTCAAAGTAGAATACCTGCCCCCGCAGCGCACGGGCAGCATCCATATCGTCCACGCCTTCCAGCTGCAGCAGAGCCATCTGGCCCTGTGCGCGGATGGACACGATCTTATAGGCCCTGCCGCCCTGTGCCGAGGGGTACAGCCTGCCCACCTTTTTCAGAAAGTTGACGCCGTCGCACCAAAGCTCCAGCTTCATTTCGCCGCGCACGCCGTGGGTGGTCACGACCTTGCCCGCTTCCAGATATTGCTGCATAATCTTGCTCCTATAATCAAAAAGGCCCCTTGCCGCAAGGGCAAAGGGCCTGTAGGGTGCTCAGTCGATCTCAACAAGGACCTTTTCATCGACCCGCACAGCAGCCGCGCGCATCACCACACGAATGGCTTTTGCGATCCGGCCCTGCTTGCCGATGACACGGCCCATATCTCCCTCTGCCACGCTCAGGTGGTAGACGATGGTGCCGTCCTCGCGGGGCTCGTCCACCGTGACCTTGACGGCTTCCTTGTCCTCCACGAGACCGCGGGCAACTGCCAGCAACAGCTCCTGCATGAGTCAGCCCTCCCTACTTACAGAACGTTGGACTTCTTCAGCAGGACGCGAACGGTATCAGTGGGCTGTGCGCCGTTGGCGATCCACTGCTTTGCCTTCTCAGCGTCGATCTTGATCTCGGAAGGCTCCTTGTTGGGATCGTAGGTGCCGATCTCTTCGATGAAACGGCCGTCACGGGGGAAGCGGCTGTCAGCAACAACAACACGATAGAAGGGAGCCTTCTTGGCGCCAACGCGGCGCAGACGAATCTTAACTGCCATAATAGATATCCTCCAGAAAATAGTGTTTTTTGATTTATGTTACAAACCCGGTGCGGGTTGTGTACCTTGATTATTTCAGGCCGCGGAAGGCATTGGGGTTGCCCATCATGCCGCCCAGCTTACGGGCAAAGCCCTTGGGGCTCTTCTTGAGCTGCTTCATCATCTTCTGCATCATTTCAAACTGCTTGAGCAGCTTGTTGACGTCCGCCACGGTGGTGCCGCTGCCGGCGGCAATGCGGCGCTTGCGCTTGGGATTGATGATGGAGGGCTTTTCGCGCTCTTCCTTGGTCATAGAATGGATCATGGCCTCGATGCGGTCAAAGGCCTTTTCGTCCATCTGGCTGGGGTCGATGCCCGCGCCGCCCGGCAGCATGTTCAGCATCGCGCCCACACCGCCCATCTTGCGGATCTGTGCAAACTGGTCCAGCATGTCGTTCATGTCGAACTTGTTTTCCATCATCCGCTTGGCGGTCTCGGCAGCCAGTTTTTCATCGGCGGCATCCTGTGCCCGTTCGATCAGGCTCAGCACATCGCCCATGCCCAGAATGCGGCTGGCCATGCGGTCCGGATGGAACACATCCAGATCGTCCAGCTTCTCGCCGGTACCCTGGAACTTGATGGGCTTGCCGGTGACGGCCAGCACCGACAGGGCTGCACCGCCGCGGGTGTCGCCGTCGGTCTTGGTGAGGATGATGCCATCCACGCCCACCGTCTCGTTGAAGGCCTTGGCCACATTCACGGCGTCCTGGCCGGCCATGGCATCCACCACCAGCAGCGTCTCGTCCACCGGAACGGCTTCCTTGATGTCCACCAGCTCCTGCATCAGCACTTCGTCGATCTGCAGACGGCCGGCAGTGTCCAGGATCACGATGTCGTTGCCGTAGTCCTTGGCGTGGGCCAGCGCCTTGCGGGCGATCTCCGGGGGCTTGGCACCCGGCAGGGTGAACACCGGCGCACCGGCCTGTTTGCCCACCACCTGCAGCTGGTCGATAGCCGCAGGGCGGTAAATGTCGCAGGCCACCAGCATGGGGCGGCGGCCCTGTTTGATGAAGTATTTGGCCAGCTTGGCGGCGTGGGTGGTCTTACCGTTGCCCTGCAGGCCGCAGAGCATGATCACGTTCTGACCCTTGTTCTTGAGGTTCAGGCGGGCAGCCTCGCTGCCGCCCATCAGAGCCACCAGCTCTTCGTTGACGATCTTGACCACCTGCTGTGCCGGGGTCAGGCTCTCCATGACCTCCTGGCCCATGGCGCGCTCCGACACCTTTGCGCAGAAGTCCTTGGCCACCTTGTAGTTGACATCGGCTTCCAGCAGGGCCATGCGCACTTCCCGCATGGCTGCCTTGATATCAGCCTCGGTCAGCTTGCCGTGGCCGCGCAGCTTTTTGAACACACCGGCAAGGCGGTCGGTCAGGGATTCAAATGCCATTGTGCGGTGCTCCTTTCGGTTCAGTCCTCATTTGCCTCGTCGATCGAGCGGATGATGCCCAGCATTTTGGTCAGGGTGTCGGCATACTCGGTGGTGGTCAGGCAGGCGCTGGGACCAGTGCACTCGAACCGTGCGTCGATCACCAGCTGTTCCAGCTCCTCCAGCTTCTGCTGCACCCGGCGGTACCGGGCCGCAAAGCCGACCTTCTCTTCCAGCTCCTTCAGGGTGGTCTCGCCATGCTTGATGGCGTCCCGTGCGCCCTGCCGGGTGATGCCGAAGTTCTCGCCGATCTCGCTCAGGGACAGGTCATCGTTGTAGTATTGGCGCAGCATTTCCCGCTGTTTCTCGGTCAGCACTTCGCCATAAAAATCGAGCAGATACCCCATTTCCAGATCTTTTGCCATTGCGCGTGACCCCCGGTATCCTGCTCGTGTTTCGCGTTCGTGATGTAAAGTTCATTTGCTTTACGGATGGAGTATACCAGAACACATGGAGCTTGTCAAGGCTTCCGGCGCAGTTTTTCCAAAAAATCCGGCAAAAATTCGCTGTTTTTGCCAAAACACTTCTTGACGCGGTGCGTGGTTTGCGTTACGATAAGGTTGTTGTATCCCACCCGAAAGGAGGCCTTCTGTGCCGATCTACCCGAATTTTTACCAGACGCTGACCCCCTGCCCCGTTGTGGAGCTGCGGGGCTACGCGGCCGCCAACGGGCTCAAGGGCCGCCTATTTGCGTATCTGGACTTCAACGGCCCCACCGGCACCGCCCGCGACGGCCTGGCCGAGGGCATGCTGGCGCTGGCCATCGAGCAGAAAAAGCTGGCTCCCGGGCAGCCCATCATTGAGGCGGTGTCCGGCCCCTTTGCCACTGCCCTCACGCTGGCGGGCCTGACCGCCGGGCACCCGGTGGTGCTGGTGATGCCGGAGGATGCCCCCGCTCTGCGGCAGGAAAACCTGCTGCGTCTGGGGGCACAGATCCAGCACAGCCCCGCCCGCAGCGGGCTGGCCGGGGCCCGTGCCATGGCCGCACAGACCGCCGCCGCCAACGGCTGGTACTACACCGACTGGCTGGCCAACGACAACAACCCGGAGTATCACCGCCGGGTCACCGGCCCGGCCATCCTGCAGAACATCGCCCGGGAGGGTGCCAGCCTGGTGGACGCCATCACCGTGGGGGTGGGCAGCGCCGGCACCGTGACCGGCGTGGGCGAGACCATCAAGGCCTGGACCAACGATGTGCGCATCGTGGCCGTGGAGCCTTTTGAGTGTCAGGCCCTCACCGGCGGCGTCACCGGCCCCCACAACATCCCGGACATCGGCTTCGGCCTCGTGCCCAAGAACTTCAACTCCTATGTAGTGGACAATGTGGCGGCAGTTTCCAGCAAGGACGCCCAGCGCGCTGCCCAGCAGGTGCTGCGCACCGATGCCATCCCGGCCAGTGCCAGCGCCGGGGCGGCCCTGCACGCGGCGGCTAAGCTGGTGGCCAACGGCATCAGCCGCTCGGCCCTGGCCGTGTTCAGCGGCCGACAGAATCTCTTATAAATCGGAAAGGATTTCGCATTCACCATGACCAAAGATATGACCAGCGGCAAGATCACGCCGCTGCTGATCAACTTTACCATCCCGCTGGTGCTGGGCAATCTGTTCCAGCTCACCTACAATGCCGCCGACAGCATCATCGTGGGCAAGTTCGTGGGGGAGGATGCGCTGGCTGCCGTGGGCACCGCCAACCCGCTGATGACTCTGGCCATCCTGTTCATCAACGGCATATGTCTGGGTGCCGGCATTCTGGTCAGCACCGCCTTTGGTGCCGGAGACACGGAGCTGGTGGAACGGCAGGTGTCCACCACCGCCATTGCCGGTACGGTGTTCTCGCTGGCCTTCTCGCTGTTGTGCATCCTGCTGGCAAATCCCCTGCTGCGGCTGCTGCAGGTGCCGGCGGAGATCCTGCCCATTGCCGTGAACTACCTGCGCATCGTGTTTGCGGGCCTGCTCTTCACCTTTTTTTACAATTTTCTGGCCGCCACGCTGCGTGCCCTGGGCGACAGCAAGAGTGCCCTGTACTTTCTGATGATCAGCGCCGTGCTGAACATCGGCGGCGATCTGTTTTTTGTGGAGGCCCTGGACTGGGGCAGCGAGGGCTGCGCCCTTTCCACCGTGCTGAGCGAGGGCATGTGCTGCCTGCTCTGCGCCCTGTACATCCGCTGGAAAGTTCCGGTGCTGCAGCTGGGCAGACGCTGGTTCGTGTTTGACGGCAAGCTGCTGCGCAAGACTGTAAGCTACGGCTGGGTCAGCGCCATGCAGCAGGCCACCGTGCAGCTGGGCAAGATCGCGGTGCAGGCCATCGTGAACACCATGGGCGTCAGCGCCATGGCTGCCTTTACCGCCGCCTCCCGCATCGACGACTTTGCCTACACTCCGCAGCAGAACATCGGCCACGCCATGACCACTTTCATGGCCCAGAACGAAGGTGCCGGGAAGAAAGACCGCGTGAAGGATGGCTACCGCTGCGGCATGCGCATCGAGGTGGTGTATGCACTGGGCCTGATGGCGGTCTGTCTGATCTTTGCAGAGCCCATCATCCGGCTGTTCGTCACCGACCCGGAGGTGGTGGACCTGGGCGTGCGGTTCCTGCGCACGGTCTCGCTGTTCTACCTGATGCCCGCCGCCACCAACGGCATCCAGGGCTTCTTCCGCGGCATCGGCGACCTGAGGATCACACTGATCAGCAGCATCCTGAACATGGCAGGCCGTGTGGCCGCCGCGTCCGTACTGGTGCTGCTGTGGAAGATGGAGATCGAAGCCCTGCCCTACAGCTACGCCTTCGGCTGGGTACTGATGCTGGCCTACGAGCTGCCCGCCATGCTGCGCTATCTGCGCAAGAATAAAATGTAACCCTCTCGATCGCATAAGAAAAGCCGCTGTATCGTTCGATACAGCGGCTTTTCTAGTACAGACTTCCGCAGGCTTATGCGCGCTTTGCCAGCAGAGCCTCGATCTTCTTCAGCGGATCAATGATGCTGGAAACGGACATGTCGTGGTTCAGGGCCACCACGAAGTAAGCAGCGTACTTGGACACATCCACGTCCACATACCAGTCGCGGGTCAGCAGCTCCGGCGTGCGGTAGGTCAGGTTGGTGCCCACCACATAGGTCAGCTTGCCCTCGGCCACAGCCTGGTCAAACTTGGCCAGGCCGCTGGTGAACAGCGGGAAGGTAGCGTTGGCGATGATGCGGGCAGCGCCGCGCTCCTTCAGGTTGCTGGCCACTTCCAGCATGCTCTCGCCGGAAGCGATGATGTCATCGGCGATAAAGACGGTCTTGCCTTCCACGCTCTCGCCCAGGTACTCGTGAGCCACGATGGGGTTGCGGCCGTTGACCACACGGGTGTAGTCACGGCGCTTGTAGAACATGCCCAGGTTGCAGCCCAGCACGCTGGAGAAGTACATGTTGCGGTTCATGGCACCCTCGTCCGGGCTGACCACGGTGAACTTACTCTTGTCGAAGGAGATCTCCGGGTCCTTCTTCAGCAGGCTTTTCAGCACCTGATAGGTAGGCATGGCGTTGTCGAAGCTCATCAGCGGCACAGCATTCTGCACGCGGGGGTCATGTGCGTCGAAGGTGATGATGTTCTGCACACCCATGGTCTGCAGCTCCTGCAGGGCCACGGCGCAGTCCAGGCTCTCACGCACCACACGGCGATGCTGACGGCCGCCGTACAGGCTGGGCATGATCACCGACACGCGGTGTGCCTTGCCGGCCACCGCCTGGATCAGGCGCTTCAGGTTTGCAAAGTGATCGTCCGGGGACATGTGGTTCACGTTGTCAAACAGCTTGTAGGTCACGCTGTAGTTGCCGGGATCCACCACAATAAAGATATCGTCGCCGCGCACGGACTCCTTGACCAGACCCTTGGCATCACCGCTCTGGAAGCGGGGGCAGTCGCAGGAGATGATGAAGGTCTCCTTGTCAATGCCGGCGTCCTTGGCCCAACGGACCAGGTGCTTGTCGATCAGGCCGGTAAGCTCCTCGGCACCGGGGCAGGCGATCAGCCGCATGTCTGCCACACTGGGCTGCTGGAAAAACGACTTGGGGGAAATTTCAATGGACATAATCACAACTCCTTATTGCTGCTTTCCAATCCGAACGATCTGCGTACAAATGCGCATATCTACTTTTATTTTATCACAATTTGACATTTGTGCCATATCAATTTGTTTCACCTGTTGATTTTCTGCGCCTTGCACATCTGTTTTGCCTTTTTCAAAAAGAGACTGTGTGTTTTCGACAAAAAGACAGCCATTTCCCTTCGCAGTCGCAAAAATCCACCGATTTTTCGAGAAAAGTATTACTTTTTTCATGTGGACACATCCCGCCGCCGCTTCCGGTCGCACCATGCAAAAAGGCCCCTCTGCCGGTCGGCAGAGGGGCCTTTTTCTTCATTTACCGGTTCTTCTTTACAGAGCAGCCACGGCAGCCTTCAGGGCATCCACGCGGTCGGTGTTCTCCCACTTCACGCCCAGGTCCTCGCGGCCCATGTGACCGTAGGCAGCCAGCTTGCGGTAGATGGGCTTGCGCAGGTCGAGGTCACGGATGATGGCAGCGGGGGTCAGGTCAAAGACCTTCTCCACAGCCTGCTCGATCTTCTCATCGGAGACCGTGCCGGTGCCGAAGGTGTCCACCATGATGGACACGGGCTTTGCCACGCCGATGGCGTAGGCCACCTGCACCTCGCACTGCTTGGCCAGGCCGGCAGCCACGATGTTCTTGGCCACCCAGCGGGTCGCATAGGCAGCACTGCGGTCCACCTTGCTGGGATCCTTGCCGGAGAATGCGCCGCCGCCGTGACGTGCGTAGCCGCCGTAGGTGTCCACGATGATCTTACGACCGGTCAGGCCGGTGTCGCCCTGAGGCCCGCCCACCACAAAGCGGCCGGTGGGGTTGATATAGTACTTGGTGTTCTCGTCCAGCAGCTCGGCGGGGATGGTGGCCTTGATGACCTTTTCCATCACGTCGGCACGGAGCTGGTCCATGCTCACGCTCTCGCTGTGCTGGCTGGAGATGACCACGGCGTCCACACGCACGGGCTTGTTGTTCTCGTCGTACTCCACGGTGACCTGGCTCTTGCCGTCCGGGCGCAGATAGCTCATCTCGCCGCTCTTGCGCACCTCGGTCAGACGCTTGGCCAGCTTGTGGGCCAGGCTGATGGGCATGGGCATCAGCTCCGGGGTCTCGTCGCAGGCATAGCCGAACATCATGCCCTGGTCGCCGGCGCCGCCCACCTGGTCGTTGGTGCCTAGGGCGATGTCGGGGCTCTGGCCGTCGATGTTGGAGATGACGGCACAGGTGTCGGCGTCAAAGCCGAACTTTGCACGGGTATAGCCAATATCTGCCACCACCTCACGGACCACCTTCTGGAAGTCCACATAGCAGTTGGTGGTGATCTCGCCCATGATGTGCACCAGACCGGTGGAAGCACAGGTCTCGCAGGCCACACGGGCATTGGGGTCGTGGGTCAGGATCTCGTCCAGGATCGCATCCGAGATCTGGTCGCAGATCTTGTCGGGATGTCCTTCGGTGACGGACTCAGAAGTAAACAGGTGTCTTGCCATTGGTTTTGCCTCCTAAACAGTTTTTACAACAGGGTGTGTATCTTGCAGCTTCTACCATTCATCAAGCCATGTACCATGAAAAAATAAAAGCGCCCAGAGCCGAAAGCTCTGAGCGTTGCACTCTTATCTTCCGGTTTCCCGCAGGATTTGGCACCTTATGCTTTCGCACAGGTTGTCGGGCTTCACAGGGCCTGTCCCCTCAGCCGCTCTTGATAAGTCGGTATTCAGTTGTTACGTTCAGTATTCTATCATTGCTTCGTCAGATTGTCAAGAAGAGTATCACTCTTTTTAGACATTATTCTGAAATTGATGGAGCATTCCCCTGCTCCGGTACGGCATGGCCGTTCCGGGCGGCGTGGAAGGCGCGCTTTTCCGCATACATCCGCTCGTCCAGTTCCACCAGAAATTTCTCCACGCTGCCGCCCTCATACTTTGCCACACCGGTGGAGAAAGACAGCTGAAAGCTGCCCGCCGGGGCGGCGGCGTTATAGCGCTGCACCCGCTGCTCGATGGCGGCACAGATCTTATTCAGGATCTCCTCCGAGCCGTGCCGGATCAGCACCATGAACTCATCGCCGCTTATGCGGATAGCTACCGAGTTTGCCACCAGCGCCCCGGACAGGATGTGACCGATCTCCTGAATAGCGCGGTCGCCCGCACCATGACCGTAGGTGTCGTTGATCTCCTTGAAGCAGTTCACGTCCATCATGATGCCGTAAATATCCTTTTCCTGCGTGGCGTGGATGCGCTCCAGACAGTAGTTCATGTACTTGCGGCCAAACAGGCCGGACAGCTCGTCGATATAGCTGCGCAGACTGCGGAGCTGACTGTCCACAAACACAAAGGCGATGGCCACCGACAGCCAGCCGAAGGCCATACCGTAGAACGCACCCTGCAGCACCGTGCCCACCGCACAGGTGATCACAAAGTAGTACACCGAGAAAAACTCCACCGTAACGCCATCGCGCTTGGCCTTATGCACCTGCCACACGCTCTCGGCATAATAGCCGAACAGCAGCAGGTAAAGCAAACTGTTCAGCGGACCGCGATGGTAAACGTTGTCCGCGGAGATGGTAAAGATCCATCCTGTGCCGAAAAGGTTCGCCGCCAGCAGCGCCAGAACAGCCAGCAGCGGCGCACCCAGAAACAGATGCCTTCTGCGCAGGCGTCCGGTGCTGCGGTAGACCCGGAAGTCCACATACAAACACCACGCAAAGCCCACGCTCACGGCAGCGCCGGTGCAGACGGTGTTCATGAGGTACAGCCAGAACCGGCTTGCCGCGCCGGGCACGCCGTCCAGCAGAAAGCTGATCGTCTCTGTCGCCTGTGCCAGCAGAGTCACCACCAGCATCCGGCAGAACAGCTCACTTCCAACACTGTTTTTACTCTCGCCGCGCACTCGCAGCAGAAACAGAAAGCATACCAGCACCGCCCCTGTGCCATTGGCCACAAGGATCTCGGGTATATTCATTGCATTTCCTCCCCTGCCCGCCTTATCCCACAAGGCAGACTGCCCCTGTTTTATACAGTATCTATCTGTATTATATACCCTGCCGCGCCCTGCTTGCAAGGCTTGGTATCAAAAAGGGCCGCTGCACAGCAATTTGTGCAGCGGCCCTTGGGAAAAACAGACGATCCAGAACAGCCTCCGCGTGCGCTCTGGTTCTGTTCTGCGGAAATATTATTTATAATTGCATTTTTTCGCAGAAAGATCAATAGCCCTTTGCCTGCTCGCCGTTCAGAATTTTGACAGCGCGGGAGGTGCCCAGACGGTCAGCACCCAGCGCAAGGAAGGTCTCCATGTCCTCCACGGTAGAAATGCCGCCGGCAGCCTTGACCTTGCAGCGGCCATGCACGCCCTTGACCATCAGCTCCACATCGTGAAAGTTTGCGCCTGCGGTGGAGAAGCCGGTGCTGGTCTTGATGTAGTCCGCGCCTGCCTCGCAGACGATATCGCACATCTTTTCCTTTTCCTCGTCGGTCAGCAGGCAGGTCTCGATGATGACCTTCAGGACCTTGTCGCCCACCGCCTGCTTCACGGCGCGGATGTCCTCGCGCACGGCATCGTACTCCTTGTTCTTCAGGCGACCGATGTTGATGACCATATCCACCTCGGCGGCACCATTCTCAATGGCAGTCTTGGCTTCAAACGCCTTGCTGGCGGTATCCATGGCACCCAGAGGGAAGCCTACCACGCAGCATACCGGGATGCGGCCCGCCATATACTCCACCGCCTGCCTGACGTAGCAGGTGTTGATGCAGACGGATGCGGTGTGGTTTGCAATGGCTTCGTCACACAGGGTCTGGATCTGGGGCCAGGTGGCCTCCGGCTTCAGCAGGGTGTGATCGACATGGGAGAGAATTTCTTCACGAGTCATGTTTGTTTCTCCTTTTTACTTGCTGGCACGGCGCACCTTTGCCATGCCGACAGCACTCAGGGCAATTGCAGTTGCAGAGACCGTTGCACCAATGATGCCCAGCACCAGACCGGAGACCAGAAATGCAAAACCTTTCAGACCACGCTTCATAAAACCGTACCTCCTAAATTATATTGGATATTTTCTCCGCCTGCGGCGGAGAGAATATCTCACTTGCGATTTTTAAAGATGATCAGCTTGCTGAACACATAGTTCAGCACGATCACCAGTACATTGGAAAAGACCTTCACGGCAAGGCCCCACAGTGCCTGCGCATTGTAGCGGCTGGTAACGAAGATCGCCGTGGGGCCGTCTGCACCGCCGATGACGGCAATAGCGGCAGAACCATCCGTGACCCCCGCCGGTGTGCCTGCATAGGAGGCTGCCATCTGGATGGCCGTATCCGGGCCAAGCCAGTGGGCCACCACGCTCAGCACCCCCTGCATCAGCTCGTCCATCAGCGCTGCACCCTGCGCAGCCAGCAGATTGCCCAGCACCAGCATAATTGCAGTGTCCAGCAGCATTGTACCCAGACGACAGGTGACGAATGCACCAAATTCTCTCGCCATGGCCTTGCCCTGCGTTTTGCTGCGGAACACAAAGGCGCGGTTGGTGCAGTAGGCAAACAGGATGCAGATGATGTTATCCAGCACATTGCCCCAGCTGTTGGCGGCTGTATAGCCAAACAGCTTGTTGAACAGCGCATACAGCACAATGTTCAGCAGGGTGCACAGCACGCCGAAAACCAGATAGCTCAGCACTTCCCAGTGTTTCTTGAAAAAATTTATCATAGTTCGTCAAACCCTCTCCGTCCGCTCGCGCTGCTCGCGTCCACCTCTCCCGAAGGGCGAGGTTTTATTGCGGGCGCGGCGAGCCTGCCCTCTTTTGCCAAAAGCTCTCCCCTTCGGGGGAGCTGTCACCGCAGGTGACTGAGAGGGTTCTCTCCTTAACAAAAACAGCCCCGCCGCCGTTTTCCCGGCAACGGGGCTGTTGATCGCATGTGTCAGAAGCTATGCTTCAAACAGGCGGCTGATCACTCAGCGTCGTTGTTCAGCAGAGCCTTCATGGACAGGCTGATGCGCTTCTTGTCGAAGTCAACATCCAGCAGCTTCACATCGACCATATCGCCGACCTTCAGTGCGTCGGAGACCTTCTCAACGCGGTCATTGCTGATCTCGCTGATGTGGACCAGACCGTCAACACCCGGCAGGATGCGGACGAATGCACCGAACTTGGTCAGGGACACGACCGGAGCATGGAAGGTGCTGCCGATGGGGTAGTTGTTCTTCAGCTGCTCCCAGGGGTTGTCCTCGGCCTTCTTGTAGCCCAGAGAGACCTTGTGGTTCTCGGTGTCGATGTCCTTCACATACACCTCGATGGTGTCGCCAACGGAGACGACCTCGGAGGGATGCTTGATGCGGTTCCAGCTCAGCTCGCTGATGTGGCACAGACCGTCCACACCGCCGATATCGACGAATGCACCGTAAGAAGTCAGGCTCTTGACAACGCCGGTGTAGGTCTTGCCCACCTCAACGTTTGCCCAGAACTCTTCACGCTTTGCCTTGTTCTGCTCAGCGGTCACCTTGTTGATGCTGCCGACGATCTTGCGGCCGGAGCACTCGGTGACAACCAGCTGAACGTGCTGGCCAACCAGAGCGGTGTAGTCCTCATCACGGCGCATAGTAGCCTGAGAACGGGGAACGAACACCTTGACGCCCTTGACGTTGACCACAACGCCGCCCTTGTTGAACTCGGTGACGTCGCCCTCGACGACCTCGCCGGACTCAGCTGCCTTGGCGATCTCTTCCATGCCCTTGCGAGATGCGAGCTTCTTGCGGGAGAGCTGGATGACGCCATCCTGATCCATAACCTTCTCGACGATGAGGTCCAGCTCATCGCCAACCTTCACCAGGTCTTCGACCTTGGCGGAGGAATCATCGGTCAGCTCGCTCAGCTTGACAAAGCCGGTCTGCTTCGCTCCGATATCCACCTGGATCTCGTTGGCAGAGATGCTGGTCACGATTCCTTTCACAATACTGCCTGCATGAACACGCTTTTCCTCGGATGCATTCAGCATCTCCTCAAAGCTCATGCTGTCATTGATTTCTGCGCTCATACTGTTAAGTACCTCCTCAATAATAGACGATGGCGTTGAAGCCCCGGCTGTCACGCCCGCCACTTTAACATCTGCAAACCATTCCGGCCGAAGTTCGCTCGCTGTCTCGACCGTTACGGCACGCGTGTGTTTTGCGGCGACCTGTACCAGCTTTTGGGTATTGGAAGAATGATGACCGCCAATGACAACAATGATGTCGCATTGTTGGCTGAGGTCTTCCGCTTCCTGTTGCCTCGCCCACGTCGCATTACATATTGTATCAAAAATTCGGGCGTTTGTATAGGCTTTTTTGAGAAACTCCGAACTTTCTTGCCATTTTGTAACCTGAAATGTGGTCTGTGCAACTGCAAACAGGGGTTTTTGCGGGTCAGAGGGGCCTTTCCATGCCTTCAACTCGGCCAGATCGGCAAAAACGAACACCTCTCCGCGGGTGTGGCCCACGATCCCCTGCACCTCCGGATGGGTCTTGTCGCCTGCCACCAGCAGCACTGCCCCCGCCTTTTCGGCCTCGGCGGCAATGCGCTGGATCTTCTGCACGAAGGGACAGGTGGCATCATGGTAAGTGATGCCGCGCGCATCCAGCTCGTCGTACACAGTGCGCGGCACGCCGTGGCTGCGGATGACCACCTCGTACCCGGCGGGCACATCGGCGATGGCATCCGCCACAAGGGCACCCTTTTTCTGCATATCCTCCACAGCCTGCGGGTTATGGATCAGCGGGCCGAGGGTGGCCACCTTGCAGCCTTCGTTCAGCAGGCCATAGGTCAGATCCACCGCCCGCTTGACACCAAAGCAGAACCCCGCCGTTTTGGCAACTCGGATCTCCATCTTTTACGCCCCCATCTTTTCCCACGCATCCAGCAGGGCCTGCTTGTTGGCACGCAGCTTTTTGGTGTCGCGGCGGCTCTCCATGGCAAACTGCTCTGCAGGCATCGGCTCGCCGTAGATCACCCGTACTTTGCAGAACAGGTGCATTTTTCCATCCGGCGTATCGTACAGGATGCGGCAGGGCACTACGTCCACCCCGGCCCCCGCCGCAATGACGAACAGTCCGCTCTTGGGCGGCAGAAGCTTCCCGTCCTTTTCGCGGGTGCCCTCCGGGAAGATGAGCAGTGTTTCGCCGTTTCTGCACTTTTCTACGGTCTGCTCAATGGCAGCCATTTCATCCTTTGTGCCGCGCACGCACACCGCGCCGCAGCAGCGGAAGAACCAGGTCAGCAGGGCGTTGATCTCGAACAGTTCCTTCTTGGCGAACACGATCATCCGCCTGCTCCACCGGGTGACCACGATGAACACCGGGTCGATGGCGGAGACATGGGTGGGCGCAAGGATGCAGCCCTTTGTCTGCACCTTTTTCAGGTTTTCGCGGCCCTCTACATGGATGCGGAAGCCGATATGCCACAAAAGCCACGCAAAGGGCACTAAGATGTAATATAATATCATTTTATCGTTTTATTCACTTTCTCCGCAATGATCTTCTTCATTGCAGCAAGGCTCTGTTCAAAATCCAGCTCCGAAGTGTCCAGCAGCACGGCATCGTCCGCCTGCTTCAGGGGTGCGGCGGCACGGTGGGTGTCCTGATAGTCCCGCTGCTTCACGTCGGCCAGCACCTCTTCATAGGGAGTATCGATGCCCTTGGCCTGATACTCTTTCCACCTGCGTGTGGCGCGGGCTTCCGGCGTGGCGGTGAGGAAGATCTTCACCGTGGCATCCGGCAGCACCACCGTGCCGATGTCGCGGCCGTCCATCAGCACGTCCTGCTTTTTGGCCATATCCCGCTGCAGTTCCAGCAGAAAGGCGCGCACAGTCGGGTTTGCGCCCACGGCAGAGGCAGCCATACCTGCGGCCTCGGTGCGGATGGCGGTGCTCACATCCTCTTCCTTTAAATAAATGTGCTGTTCGCCCTCAATGGAGGCCAGCCGCAGCTCGATCTGGGGAAGCAGCGCGTTCACTGCGTCGTTGTCCTTAGGGTCCTTGCCTGCGCGCAGGGCATACAGTCCGATGGCGCGGTACATAGCACCGGTATCCACATAAATATAGCCCATTTCAGCCGCCAAACGGCGTGCCAGCGTAGATTTGCCTGCACCTGCAGGCCCGTCGATCGCAACAGATACCATTTTATATCTTCTCCTTTTTTGAACTGAACGATTTAAAATGGCCTCCGCTCACGCTCTGGCCATCTTCAGCGGAAAATTATTTTAATATTTTTGTGTTTGTTGCGCTCTGCGGAGCGCTCCAAACACATTTTCACCGGAGGGGGTCGTAACGGAGAACTGCATTGCTGCCCGGGACAGCAGGCGGGGAGTTTCTCTGAGGACCGTCCGCCGGGGTGGGACCCTGTTGCCCGTAGGGCAATAGGGCGGGCGATGGAATGGCCTGCAACAACGGCGACCGCCGCCAGTGGCGGAAACAGGGAACCGTTGTTGGGGCCGCGGCCAGCAAGATGCGAGCGACAGCGAAGCAGATGCTGGGTGCCGCAACCCGTACTCGTGTCCGAGGAGAAAGCTACCGGCTTGCTGGCCCCTCACAAGTTATTCGCAAACGCCTGTGCGGTACAGAAAGCGATCTGCAGGTTGTAGCCGCCGGTGTAGGCGTCCACGTCCAGCACCTCGCCTGCAAAGTACAGCCCCAGGGCCTTTTTGCTCTGCATGGTCTTGGGGTCCACCTCCCGCACCGATACGCCGCCGGAGGTGATGACTGCATGGGCCAGGTCGCCCCGGGCGTCGATGGACACCCGCCAGTGCTTGATGAGCTGCACCAGCTCCCGCTTCTGCTCCCGGGTGATCTGGTTGGCCTTGGTGGCCGGGTCGATGCCCCACCGTTCCACCATGACCGGCTGCATGCTGGAAGGCAGCAGCTTGACCAGCGCGCCCTGGGCCGCATGGTTGGCCAGCAGGGCAAAGTCCCGGGTGATGCGGTCGTAGAGCTGCTCTTCGCTGAGGGCGGGCTTGAGGTCGATCTCCGCGTGATACTTGTGCTTTTTCATGTCGCCCAGGTGGCTGGACGCGCTCAGGGTCAGCGGGCCGCTGATGCCGAAGTGGGTGAACAACATCTCGCCCTGCTCGTCAAAGATGGCCTTTCCGTCCTCGAACAGGGTCAGGGTGACGTTTTTCAACGCCAGACCCATCATCTTTTTGCAGTCGGGGTCGTGGCTCACAAGGCTCACGAGACTGGGCACCGGCTCCACGAGAGTGTGCCCGGCCTGCCGGGCCAGCTTGTAGCCGTCACCGGTGGAACCGGTGGTGGGGTAGCTCACGCCGCCGGTGGCCACCAGTACGGCATCTGCCCGGTATTCCCGGCCCGAAGTGCCCCGCACGCCGATGCAGCGCAGGGCCGGGCCGGCCTTTTTCTTTTTGGGATGGCGCGGGTTTTCCGGCACAGCGGGGGCTTCCTCCGCTTCCGGCGGCAGCTCTTCCAGCAGCAGCTTTCTGGCACCGTCGTGCACGAGCTCGGCGTCCTGTGCATACCGCAGCAGGGCCTGCCGGATCTCCTCGGCCTTGTCCGACACCGGGAACACCCGGCGTCCGCGCTCCACCTTCAGCTCCACACCAAGGCTCTCGAACAGCTCCATAGTCTTTGCGGGTGGGAACGCCCCCAGCGACGAGAACAGAAAGCGCGGGTTCGTGCGCACATGGTGCAAAAACTCTTCCGCTGTGCAGTCGTTGGTCACATTGCAGCGGCCCTTGCCGGTGACCAGGATCTTCTGGGCCGGTTTGTCCATGTGCTCCAGCACCGTTACCTGATGCCCCTGCCGCACGGCAGCACCCGCCGCCATCAGGCCTGCCGCACCTGCGCCTACGATCAACACCTTTGCCATCTGTTTTCCTCCCAAAAAGCCTAGTTCTACGTTTATATCATACCAGAATCGCCCCACAAAAGCAATGTGCTGCGGGCAGGCTCAGAGCAGCTCGGCCAGAATGCTGTTCTGCACGATGAGCCCCGCCGGGGTCAGGGCCAGGGTGGTGCCGTCGAAGGCGGCATAGCCGTTTTTGACACAGTTACGGATAAACGCCAGCTGCACCGGGGAAAACTCTTTTCCGTACAGGGCCTTGTACTGCGGCAGCGACAGGCCCTTGCGCAGGCGCAATTGCAGGATCAGGTAATCCTCGGCCCCGCAGCCGCCGTCCATCACCGGGGCGGCGTTGTCCTGCAGGAAAGCCGCCGTGTCGGCGGGGTAATAAAACCGCTTGCCGCCCATGCAGGAATGGGCCGCTGGGCCAAGGCCCAGATAGTCGCCGCAGTCCCAGTAAATCAGGTTGTGGCGGCCCTCATAGCCGGGCTTTGCAAAGTTGGAGATCTCGTACTGCCGGTAGCCGTGGTGCTCCAGCTGCTCCACGGCGTAAAGGTAGAAGTCCGCCGCCTCGTCACCGGTGGGCAGGCCCTCCGGGGGCGTGCGGCCAAAGGCGGAATCCGGCTCGATCTTCAGCAGGTAAGCCGAAATATGGGTGGCGCCGCCCTCTTCGATGAGTTCCAGCGTCTCGTCGAACTCTGCCTGCGTATAATGGGGCAGGGCCAGCATGATGTCGCCGCTGATGTTCTCAAACCCTGCCCGGCGGGCCGCCGCAAAGGCCGCGCGGGCCTGCCGGGCCGTGTGGGGGCGGCCCAGCGTGCGCAGCTGAGTGTCCCGGGCCGACTGCACCCCAAAGGAGATGCGGTTGACCCCTGCCTCCCGGAAGCCCCGCAGGCTTTCCTCGGTGACGGTCTCCGGGTTGGCCTCCAGGGTCACCTCAGCCCCGGACACCGGGCAGGCGGCACGGATGAGCCGCCCGACCTGAGCCGGGCTGAGCAGGCTGGGGGTGCCGCCGCCGAAATACACGGTATCGGGCCGCAGGGGTGCGTCCGGCGCAAAGCGTGCCAGCTCCCGCAGCAAAGCGTCCACATAGGCGTCCGGCACGCCCCGCTTCCCGGGGTGGGAGTAGAAATCGCAATACCGGCATTTGGAAAAGCAGTAAGGGATATGCAGATAAAGTCCGAGGGACATAAAACATCACAGCCTTTTTCATGAAACGTTCATTTCTATGCAGTATACTATATTCCGTAGACCGGAGCAAGGGCGGCAAGACCCCCACAGCCCCGGCGGAACAAGAATGGAGGAACTTCCACATGGATTACAACAATTATAATCGCGGTTATGCAGAGCCCGCCATGACTTCGGCAGACTATATGTCCCGCACCTACCGCTGGATGGCCTGCGGTCTGCTGGTGACCTTTGCCGCCGCGTTCGTCACGGCCACCACCCCCCTGCTGTATGTGGTCAACTCCCTGTACCTGCTGTTCACCATTGCAGAGCTGGCACTGGTGTTCGTGCTGAGCTCCCGCGTGCAGAACATGTCGGTAGGCGCAGCCCGCGGCGTGTTCCTTGTTTATGCACTGCTCAACGGCATGGTGCTGAGCTACTACTTCATTGCGTTCTCGGTGAGCACGCTGGTGCTGGCCTTCCTGGCTACGTCGGTGTACTTTGGCCTGATGGCTGCCTATGGTGCCACCACCCACAAGGACCTGTCCAGCTGGGGTCCCAAGCTGATGATGGCTCTGGTGGCCCTGCTCATCACCGGGTTCGTGGGCATGCTGTTCGGCATGGGCTTTGGCTCCACGGTGCTGTACAGCGGCATCGGTCTGGTGGTGTTCATGCTGCTGACTGCTTATGACACCCAGAAGCTGAGCCAGCTGTACTCCTACTACGCCGGGGACAGCGAGCTGGCCGAAAAGGCTTCCATCTACGGTGCGTTGACCCTGTACCTGGACTTCATCAACATCTTCCTGTATGTGGTGCGTCTGCTGGGCCTGAACAGCCGCAACAGCCGCAGCTGAACCGGAACCCGTAAACCGCAAAGAGCCTTCCCGCACCGGGAAGGCTCTTTTTTGATGCATAAAACCTGCGCCGCCCTCCCACACTAACCCCAGAAGCGAACCGTTTCCACGGGACAGATAGGAGTAACGCAAGATGGAGCAGATCAAAAAGTTTTTGCACGGCAAGGGCTTTGCGCTGGTGCTGGCAGCCTGTCTGCTGGCCGCGGCAGCCGCCGGGGTGTGGGCGGTGCGCACCGTCCGCGACGAGCTCAGGCAGAACCTGACCGACCTGACAAACCCGAGCAGCACCGCCCGGCAGACCATTCCGGAGCCGGAACCTGACCCCGATGTGGGGCTTGAGGAGGAAGAATTATGGTTGGACCTTCCCGATACGGCCGAGCAGGCCGCCAACAGCGTAGCCGGGGTACCGCAGCCCGTGCCGGGCAGCTCGAGTGCCTCGTCTGGTGCGGCATCTGGCTCTGGTTCGGTGCACGAACCCTCTGCCTTGCGCACCGACTCTGCACCTGCCGCAAGCTCAGCCGCGCCTGCCTCCACGCAGCCGTTCTCTGGCCGGGTGCTCAACGCCTACAGTGGTGACGAGCTGGTCTACAGCAAGACGCTGGGCGACTGGCGCACCCACAACGGTGTGGATTACGCCTGTGCCGAGGGCAGTGCGGTGAGTGCCCCCTGCTCCGGCAAGGTGACCGAGACCGGCACCGACGGCCGGTGGAGCAGCGTGGTCACGCTGGAGGACGCCTCCGGCCGCCTGTGGCGGGTGTGCGGGGTGAACAGCCCCGCCGTGAAACCCGGCGACACCGTGACCGCTGGGCAGAAGCTGGGCACCGTGGGCACCATCAGCTGTGAATGTGCCGAGGAAGCGCACATCCATCTGGAAGTGCTGCAGAACGGCCAGTACCTCGACCCGGCAAAAATCTCCTGAACGCAAAATGCCCCGCTGCACATTTCCGCAGCGGGGCATTTTGCATCCGTTTCCGAACCTTTTTATGGTTTCTCCGAGGTGTCCTTTTCGTCCTTTGCCATCCGCATCAGGCCTGCCACCAGAAATCCCAGATTGGCACCCAGCACAAAGCACACAAGGCCTACCCACACGACCATTCTGATACCCCCTTCTATTATTTCCACATTTTACCATATTTTCGTTGTCACTTCGCGGCGTTCTGTGTCGAGGGCCGGGCGTTCTCTGTTAATTATACCCCTCCCCCCGCATATTTTTGTCAAGAGCCACCGTTCTTCTCTCCGGCTTGCGCATCCCCGGCCGGACTGCTATACTTTATATGGTAGTAAACCGCAAATAAACCGCCGGGCACCGCCCGCCGGAAAAGGAGTGTTTTGTCATGTCTGTTATGGAATCTCTGGTCACCCGCCGCACTTACCGCCGTTTTGCGCAGAAGCCCGTGCCGCAGGATGTGGTGGATGACATCGTGGAAGCTGTGCGGCTGTCCTCCTGCGGGGCCAACCGGCAGGCCCTGCGCCTTGTGGTGGTGCAGAGCCCGGAAATGGTGGCCAAAGTGCAGCCGCTGGTCAAGTGGGCGGCCTATCTGCCCCCGGAACAAGGCATGCCCAAGGCCGACGAGACGCCCACCCTGTATGTGGCCGTCCTGCAGGACAGCTCCGCTCCCGGCGACCTTTCCACCGACACCGGCATCGCCCTGGCCAACATGACCCTGGCCGCCTGGGACAAGGAGGTGGGCAGCTGCATCATGGGTGCCATCAACAAGCCCGCCCTCACCGAGCTGCTGGGCATCGAAGAGCCGCTGAAGCTGGCCTACATGGTGGCCTTTGGCTACCCCACCCACAAGGCACACATCGTGCCCCTGACCGCTGACACCGGCGTGAAGTATTATCTGGACGAAAACCGCGACTACTGCGTGCCCAAGCGCAGCGCGGAAGAGATCGCACGGAGCGTGTAAGCGTCAAACCCTCTCAGTCATCTCGCCTTGCTCGATGCCAGCTCTCCCGAAGGGCGAGCTTTTTGGCAGTACGGTAAGGTTTCCATTCTTTAAAGGCTCCCCCTTTTGGGGGAGCTGGCGCGTCAGCGCCTGAGAGGGTTTTCTTTGCATATATACATTTATTTTCCCCATCGCAGTGTATAAGTGTTTGCAATTCGGTTTCAATTTGACCGATTTTTTGCACAACTATTGACTTTTCTATTTGTACAACTTATACTAAGTCCGTTCGCTGGATTTTTCGATGAATCGCATCCTTCCGGCGACTGCAAGTTTATACAACGCGTATGAGGAGTGTTTGAATATGAAAAAGATTACTCGTCGCAGCTTCCTGGCTGCTGCCGGTCTGTCCGTTGCTGCTCTGGCCCTGACCGCCTGCGGTGGTTCCTCTTCCAGCGTGGCTTCCTCTGTGGCAAGCTCTGCTGCCGCTTCTTCTGAGGCTGCTTCCACCAGCGCTGCCGCCGGTGAGCTGACCACCGTTGAGGCTGGCAAGCTGACCATGGCCACCAACGCCACCTTCCCTCCCTACGAGATGACCACCGACTCCGGTGAGTTCGAGGGCATCGACATCGACACCGCCAAGGCCATTGCCGACAAGCTGGGTCTGGAGCTGCAGATCGACGACATGGACTTTGACGCTGCGCTGTTGAGCGTGCAGCAGGGCAAGGCCGACATCGCTATGGCCGGTGTGACCGTGACCGACGAGCGCAAGGCTGTGATGGACTTCTCCGACAGCTATGCCACCGGCATCCAGTCCATCATTGTGCCCAACGATTCCGATATTGCTTCCCCTGACGACCTGGCCGGCAAGAAGATCGGCACTCAGCGCGGCACCACCGGCTACATCTACTGCTCCGATGACTTCGGCGATGACGCCGTGGTGGCTTACGACAATGGTCTGACCGCTGTGCAGGCCCTGAACAACGGCCAGGTGGACGCTGTGGTCATCGACAACGCCCCTGCTAAGGAATATGTGGCCGCCAACCCCGGCCTGAAGGTGCTGGACACCAGCTACGCCGAGGAGGATTACGCCATCGGCATGGCAAAGGGTTCTTCTCTGGAAGCTGCCGTCAACGCCGCTCTGGAAGAGCTGAAGGCTGACGGCACCCTGCAGGCCATCGTGGACAAGTACATCACCGCTGAATAATCAGCTGGCTGATAACGGAACCACGGGGAGGCAGCCCCAACTGGGGCACCTCCCCTTTTTTGGAAAAATAAGGTTACAAAATTCTAACAAAACAGGAAAGTGAGGATGCGAATGGCTGCTCAATACGAACTGCTCAAAGAGCTGCTCAACAGCGGCACCAAGCTCAACTTCGAGCAGGAATTCTTCTTCAAGTTTTATCAGGCCTTCATCCTGAATGACCGCTGGACGCAGTACATCAAGGGCGTGAGCACCACCCTGCTGGTCACTGCCATTGCGCTGGCACTGGGCATCGTGCTGGGCAGCGTGGTAGCTCTGGTGCGTGTAGCACACGACCAGCAGCGCCCCGGCCACAAGAACCCGGTGTTGGGCTTCTTCAACATCATCTGCGAAATTTACACCACCATCATCCGCGGCACGCCTATGATGGTGCAGCTGCTCATCATGAGCATGGTCATCTTTGCCAACAGCCGCAACTTTACCATGGTGGGTGCGCTGGCACTGGGCATCAACTCCGGTGCCTATGTGTCCGAGATCATCCGTGGCGGCCTGATGGCCGTTGACCCCGGCCAGATGGAGGCCGGACGCAGCCTTGGCCTGAACTACATGACCACCATGGTGGTCATCATCATCCCGCAGGCCATCCGTGCGGTGCTGCCCGCACTGGGCAACGAGTTCATCGTCCTGCTGAAGGATACCTCCCTGATCACGGTCATCGGCGGCAAGGAGCTGCTGTACGCCGCGCAGGGCATCATGAACCGCACCTACGAGGCCATGTTCCCACTGCTGGGCGTTGCGCTGATCTACCTTGTGCTGGTCATGCTGTTCACCCGTCTGCTGGCAAAGTTTGAGAGGAGGCTTGCTCAAAGTGACCGATAAGATTCTGGAAGTCCGCGGCCTGACAAAGACCTACGGCGGCGAAAAAAAGCCGGGCGCAAAGCAGCCCACCCCCACGCTGGACGTGCTGAAGGGCATTGATATCGACATCTACCGCGGCGACGTGGTCTGCCTGATCGGACCCTCCGGCTGCGGCAAGTCCACCTTTCTGCGGTGCCTGAACCGCTTGGAGATTCCCACCTCCGGCTCCATCAAGTTTGAAGGGGTGGAGGTGGACGATGCCCACATCGACGCTGTGCGCCAGAAGATGGGCATGGTGTTCCAGCACTTCAACCTCTTCCCCCACCTGACCGTGAAGAAGAACTTGGAATTGGCTCCCAGCCTGCTCAAGCTGAAGGACAAGGAAGCCATTTCCCAGCGCGCCGACGAGCTGCTGGCCCGTGTGGGTCTGGCCGACAAGGCCAACGTCTACCCCAAGAGCCTGTCCGGCGGCCAGCAGCAGCGCATTGCCATTGCCCGCGCTCTGGCTATGGACCCGGACGTGATCCTGTTCGACGAGCCCACCAGCGCCCTGGACCCTGAGATGGTGGGCGAGGTACTGGAGCTGATGAAGGAGCTGGTCCACACCGGCATCACCATGCTGGTGGTCACCCACGAGATGGGCTTTGCCCGCGAGGTGTCCAACCGCGTGATCTTCATCGACGGCGGCCAGATCCAGGAGGACGAGCCCCCGCAGGAGCTGTTCTCCAACCCCAAGCATCCGCGCCTAAAGGCATTTTTGTCCAAGATGCTCTGATCTGCAAAACAAAAAAAGGAACCGCCGCAGCGGTTCCTTTTTTGTTTTATAAGGGCATCTCACAGGGTCTGGTCCGGGCCCTGGGCCTGCTGCTGGCTGGTGTACAGCATCATCAGGTGGTTGGCGCTTTCCTCCAGCTGGCTCTTGGCCTGTCGCAGGGCCGCTTCCTCGGTCTCGTCCATCTTCTCGGGCTTGTCCTTGCGCAGGCAGCGGCGCAGGTTGGCCACATCGGTCTTGATGCGGTTCTTTTCGTCGCGGTCCAGCTCCTTTTTGCACTTGGACAAGGCCTCGTCCACCTTGTAGGCCAGCACCTCGGCCTGGTTGTGCAGCTCCAGCCGCTCCTTGCGGCGGCTGTCCTCGGCCTCGTAGGCTGCGGCATCCGCCATAGCGCGCTGGATCTCGTTTTCGGACAGGTTCGTGCTGCCGGTGATGGTGATGTTCTGCTCCCGGCCGGTGCCCAGATCCTTGGCCGACACCTTGACCACGCCGTTGACGTCGATGTCAAAGGTGACCTCGATCTGCGGCTTGGAGGAGAAACCGCCCCGGATGCCGTTGAGCTTGAACTTGCCCAGGCTCTTGTTGTCGCGGGCAAAGTGGCGCTCGCCCTGCAGCACGTTGATCTCCACGCTGGTCTGCATGGGGCGTGCCGTGGTAAAGATCTGGCTCTTGCGGGTGGGGATCATGCTGTTGCGGGTGATCAGCGGGGTGGCCACGCCGCCCAGCGTCTCAATGGACAGGGTCAGCGGGGTGACATCCATCAGCACCAGCCCCTGTGCGGCAGCACCGGTAGCACCAGCCAGCTTGCCGCCGCCCTGCAGCAGACCGCCCTGCACGGCGGCACCCATGGCCACGCACTCGTCCGGGTTCAGGCTGTGGCTGGGCTCGCAGCCCAGCAGCTCCCGCACCTGGCGCTCCACGGCGGGCATGCGGGTGCTGCCGCCCACCAACAGCACCTTGCCCAGCTGGCTGGCGGAGATCCCGGCATCCCGCAGGGCGTTCTGCACCGGGGTCACGGTACGGGCCAGCAGGTCACCGGTCATCATCTCGAACTGCGGGCGGGACAGCGACAGATCCAGATGGTGGGGGCCGTCCTTGCCCACCGCGATGAAGGGCAGGTTCAGCTGCGCGGAGGGTGCACTGGACAGCTCCTTCTTGGCCTTTTCCGCTTCCTCCTTCAGGCGGCCCATAGCAGCCGGATCGCGGGAGAGGTCGATGCGGTCGGACTTCTTGAACTCGGCCACAGCGTACTCCACGATGCGCTCGTCAAAGTCATCGCCGCCCAAATGGGTGTCGCCGCCGGTGGCCAGCACTGTAAAAGTACCGTCCTCGATCTCGATGATGGACACGTCAAAGGTGCCGCCGCCCAGATCATACACCAGGATCTTCTGGGGTGCTTCGTTGTCCAGGCCGTAGGCCACAGCGGCAGCCGTCGGCTCGTTGATGATGCGCAGCACGTTCAGGCCCGCGATGCGTCCGGCGTCCTGGGTAGCCTTGCGCTGGCTGTCGTCGAAGTAGGCGGGCACCGTGATGACGGCCTCGGTCACCGGCTCGCCCAGATAGCTCTCGGCGTCGCGGCGGATCTTGGCCAGGATCATGGCGCTGATCTCCTGCGGGGTCAGGTCCTTGCCGTCGATGTGCACCCGGTAATCGCTGCCCATGTGGCGCTTGATGCTGGTCACGGTGCGGCCGGAGTTGGTGGCGATCTGCCGCTTGGCCGCGCCGCCCACCAGACGCTCGCCGTCTTTGGTAAAGGCCACCACGCTGGGGGTGGTGCGCTCGCCCTCTGCGTTGGTGATGACCACAGGCTTGCCGCCTTCCACCACCGCCACACAGGAATTTGTTGTGCCAAGGTCAATGCCGATCACTTTGCTCATATCGTTTTCCTCTCTTTGCGGCGCATCCCGTCCGCCAAAGCATTTTATTCACCTGATCATCTTACCCGATTCCTGTGACCATTTTTTAGTCCAATTGTAAAGAATCTATGTTGTAGGCCGTATTCCGGGGCTTCGGATCGGTCAGTTCCCGCAGCAGCTGTTCCGCTTCTGCCTGCAATTCGGCCGCATCCGGTTCCTTCTCCCGGGCCAGGATGGCAAAGCCCTGGGCGGCCTCTGCCGCCAGTGCCATGGCCTTTTTGGCCGAGACGTAGCGGGTCTCGGCCTGGGCAAGGCGCAGACAGATGCGCGGGGTATACTCGATGTCCGGCATGCCCTGCGCCGTCTGCCGGGCTTTGCGGTAGTACAGCAGGGCCTTGCCCGCTTCGCCCCGGGCAGCGCAGTCCTCGCCCAGCGACAGCATGGCCAGCACCTCGCCGTGGTCGGCGGCGGTGCGCCACATCCGGCGGGCCTCGGTCTTGTTCTGCATCTCGCCCCGGCCCCGGTACAGGCAGTCGGCCAGCAGCGAGAGACCCATGGCATTGCCCTGCTGGGCGGCTTCGTCGTAGTGGTCGGCCGCCATGCGCCAGTCCCCGGCGCGGGCCGCTTCCCGCCCGGCTTCTACTTCTTCGTCTCCCGGCTCCTCCGGGTTGTGGCCCGCGTGGAGCAGGCCGTTGAGCAGGGCCTCATCCAGTGTGGCCGAGTGGCCCCACGGGTCGATGACCACGCCGTCGATGCCCGGCGCATCCAGCACCAGTTCCATGGCGTCCTGCAGGGTGTAGTCCGCCATGGGGCGGGCCGCCGTGCTGCGGTCCACACAGGCCGCGGCGCTGGAGGTGAACAGCGGCAGCCAGGTACGGTCCTTGTTTTTCAGGGTCCAGAGCGCAAGCCCTCTGGCCTTTTGCTGCGGGACGGGGTTCTCGGCCCAGGGGGCCGGGGTGGGCGGCGTGCCCGGGGCCGTCTGCAGCGGCACCAGAACATGGGTCTCCAGCTCCAGCGCGTAGTTCAGGGCCCCCATCAGGGCCCAGAAGCTCTCCTCGTTCTGCCCGTGATACAGCCGCTCGATCGCCTGCTCGATCGCCGGGCAGCCGGTGCCGCCGGGGCTGTAGCGCACCGGCGTGCGCGGGTGCCGGCTGCTGCCCACCGGGCGGAAGCGCACCCCGCCGTCTGTTCTTCTTGCCATTGTATGTTCCCTGCTTTCCTTCAGTGTCACCTCCTAGTATAGCAGGATTTTCCATCTTTCTCAACGGAAAACCTGCGCTTTGGCTCTGCATCTATCCCGGCAAACGTATGGTTTTTTTCAGCTGTGTGCGCTATAATAGGTAAAATTCCAGAATACTGGGATCAGAAAAGGAGGAAATAGCCTTGAGCAACATGCTTGGCTATCTGAGGGACTACAAGCGCGAGAGCGTGCTTGCCCCTCTGTTCAAGATGCTGGAAGCCACATTTGACCTGTTCGTACCACTGGTCATGGCCGATATCGTCAACGTGGGCATTGCCGCCCACGACCTGCACTACATCCTGGTGCGGTGCGGCATCCTGCTTGTGCTGGCCGTCATCGGCCTGACCTGCAGCCTCACGGCGCAGTATTTTTCCGCCAAGGCGGCGGTGGGCTACTCCACCGCCCTGCGGCATGCCCTGTTTGCCCACATCCAGAGCCTGAGCTTTTCGGAGATGGACACCCTGGGCACCAGCACCCTCATCACCCGCATGACCAGCGACATCAACCAGGTGCAGAGCGGCCTGAACCTGTTTTTGCGCCTGTTCCTGCGCAGCCCCTTTGTGGTGATCGGTGCCATGGTCATGGCCTTCACGGTCAACGCGCGGGCCGCCCTGATCTTTGTGGTGGCCATCCCGCTGCTGAGTGTGGTGGTGTTCGGCGTGATGGTCATCACCCGCCCGCTGTACAAGACCGCACAGGTGCGGCTGGACCGTGTGCTGGGCCTGACCCGCGAGAACCTGACCGGTGTGCGCGTGGTGCGTGCCTTTGACAAGGAGCAGGACGAGATCGACCGCTTCGAGAACGCCAACGACCTGCTGACTAAAATGCAGCTCCATGTGGGCCATCTTTCGGCCCTGATGAGCCCGCTGACCTATGTGATCATCAACATTGCCATCGTGGCACTGCTGTATGTGGGCAGCATTGAGATCAACGTGGGCGGCATGGCCTCCGGCGACGTGATCGCGCTGGTGAACTATATGAACCAGATCCTGATCGAGCTGGTCAAGCTGGCCAACCTGATCGTACAGGTAAGCAAGGCGCTGGCCTGTGCCGGCCGTGTGCAGGCTGTGCTGGACACCAAGCCCGGCATGGACTTCCCCGCCGAGCTGCGCAGCGAGGTGCCCGCCGACAAGGCCGGTGACGCCGTGCGCTTTGACCATGTGAGCCTGACCTATGCCGGGGCCGGCGCCCCCAGCCTGTCCGACATCAGCTTTACCGCCAAGCGCGGCCAGACCATCGGCGTCATCGGCGGCACCGGCAGCGGCAAGTCCAGCCTGGTCAACCTGATTCCCCGCTTTTACGACGCCACCGAGGGCACCGTGGAGATCCTGGGCCGCCCGGCCGCGGACTACCCCCGCAAAGCCCTGCGCGGCAAGGTGAATGTGGTCATGCAGAAGGCCCAGCTGTTCGGCGGCACCATCCGCTCCAACCTGCTGTGGGGCAACAAGAATGCCACCGACGCCGAGCTGTGGGCGGCCCTGGAGACCGCACAGGCGGCAGAATTCGTCAAGGCAAAGCCCCTTGGGCTGGACGAGCCCGTGGAACAGGGCGGCCGGAACCTTTCCGGCGGCCAGAAGCAGCGCCTGACCATTGCCCGTGCACTGGTGGGCAAGCCGGACATTCTGATCCTGGACGACAGCGCCAGCGCCCTGGACTACGCCACCGACGCGGCCCTGCGCAAGGCACTGGCCGCTCTGCCCGGCAGCCTGACCGTGTTCATCGTGAGCCAGCGCGCTGCCAGCCTGCAGCACGCCGACCAGATCCTTGTGCTGGATGACGGCAGGCTGGTGGGCCTTGGCACCCATGACCAGCTGCGCCAGAGCTGCCCGGTGTATGAAGAGATCTATGAGAGCCAGTTCAAGAAAGGGGATGTGCAGAAATGAGCGCGAAAGCCAAAGCAAAACTGACCCCGGAACAGCGCAAGGCCACACTGACCCGTGTGCTGCACAAGATCCGCCCCTATTCCCTGTTCGTGGTCTGCAGCCTGATCGTGGCCGCCGTGAGTGTGGCCGCACAGCTGTATATCCCCATCCTGTGCGGTGACGCCATCGACCTGATGCTGGGCAAAGGCAATGTGGACTTTGCCGGTGTAGGCCGCATCATCGTGGAGGTGCTGGTGGTGGCCGTGGTGGCCGCCTTTGCCCAGTGGCTGCTGAGCGTGTGCAACAACCGCATCACCTTTTCGGTGAGCCGGGACCTGCGCAACGAGGCCCTGCGCAAGATCCAGACCCTGCCGCTGTCCTACCTCGACAGCCACCCCTCCGGCGATATCGTGAGCCGCATGGTGGCCGATGTAGACACCTTTGCCGACGGCCTGCTGATGGGCTTCACCCAGCTGTTCAGCGGCGTGCTGACCATTCTGGGCACCCTGCTGTTCATGCTGAGCGAGAATGTGGTCATCACGCTGGTGGTGGTGTGCATCACCCCGCTGAGTCTGCTGGTGGCCAGCTTCCTTGCCAAGCGCAGTTACAAGTATTTTCAGGGGCAGAGCAGCGTGCGCGGCGAGCAGACTGCGCTGGTCAACGAGATGATCGAGGGCCAGAAGGTGGTGCAGGCCTTCGGCCACGAGGCCGAGAGCCTGGACGCCTTTGACGAAGTGAACGGCCGGCTGCAGGACGTGAGCCTGAAAGCTATCTTCTTCTCCAGCATGACCAACCCCGCCACCCGCTTTGTGAATAACATCGTGTACGCCGGTGTGGGCCTGGTGGGTGCCCTGTACGCCGTGCGCGGCGGCATCACCATCGGCCAGCTGAGCGTGTTCCTGAACTACGCCAACCAGTACACCAAGCCCTTCAACGAGATCTCCGGCGTGGTCACCGAGCTGCAGAACGCGCTGGCCTGTGCGGCCCGCGTGTTTGAGCTGCTGGACGCCGACGACCAGATCCCGGAAGCCGAGAACGCCGCTGTGCTGCAGCCGGACGGCCATGTGCAGCTGGAGGATGTGTCCTTCCGCTACCTGCCCGACCGCCCGCTGATCGAGGGCCTGAGCCTGGACGTGAAGCCCGGCCAGCGCATCGCCATCGTGGGCCCCACCGGCTGCGGCAAGACCACCCTCATCAACCTGCTCATGCGCTTCTATGACGTGAACGGCGGTGCCATCAAGGTGTCCGGCACCGACATCCGCAGCGTGACCCGCGCTTCGCTGCGCGGCAGCTACGGCATGGTGCTGCAGGATACCTGGCTGCGGGCCGGTACGGTGCGGGAGAACATCGCCTACGGCAAGCCGGACGCCACCCTGGACGAGGTGGTGGCTGCCGCCAAGGCCGCCCACGCCGACAGCTTCATCCGCCGCCTGCCGGAGGGTTACGACACCGTCATCGCGGAGGACGGCGGCAACATCAGTCAGGGCCAGAAGCAGCTGCTGTGCATCGCCCGCGTGATGCTCTGCCTGCCGCCCATGCTGATCCTGGACGAGGCTACCTCCTCCATCGACACCCGCACCGAGGTGCGCATCCAGAAGGCCTTTGCCCGCATGATGCAGGGCCGCACCAGCTTCATCGTGGCGCACCGCCTGTCCACCATCCGTGAGGCCGACGTCATCCTTGTGATGAAGGACGGTCGCATCGTGGAGCAGGGCAACCACGACGAACTGCTGGCCGCAGGCGGCTTCTACGCCAAGCTGTACAATAGCCAGTTCGAGGGTGTGGAGACCTGAGCCAAAGCCCCATAAAACCACAAAAATCCCGTCTGAAGCAGTTCAGACGGGATTTTTTCGTGTTTGTCAAGGGCTGCCCGCACAGAGCATGTGCGGCAGGGCCTTTTTCTGCCCCTGTGCCGCCTTTTTTGTTGACAAAGCACCGCCTTGCTATTATAATAATGTAGTCAAAATGGCATCATTGCGCGGCTTTGCACCTGCGCGAATCAAGTATAGACAAGGAGAGATTCTCAAATGGCACAAGAGATCAAAATGTCCGCTGCCGGCCTGAAGGCCATGCAGGATGAACTGGAGTACCTCAAGACCGTGCGCCGCAAGGAGCTGGCCGAGGAGATCAAGGAAGCCCGCAGCCACGGCGACCTGTCGGAAAACAGCGAGTACGACGAGGCCAAGAACACCCAGGGCCTGGTGGAGAACCGCATCACCGAGCTGGAGCAGATGATCAAGAACGCCGTCATCATCGACGAGAGCGAGCTGAGCGTGGACAGCGTGTCTGTGGGCACCCACGTCACCATCCGGATGACCGGCGAGGATGAGACCGAAGAATACGACATCGTGGGCCGCACCGAGGCCGACCCCCTGAACGGCAAGATCAGCGACGAGAGCCCCGTGGGCCACGCGCTGCTGGGCCGCGCTGTGGGCGCCAAGACCGAAGTGCTGCTGCCCACCGGCCACACCGTGGAGTACACCGTGCTGGCCATTACCCACGCACGCAGCTGATAGGAGAAACCATGGAAGAGCAAAAGAAGAACCCCGCACAGGGCCTGTCCGAGAGCGAGCAGGTGCAGGTGCGCCGCCAGAAGCTGGCAGACCTGCAGGCCGCCGGTCATGACCCCTTTACCCTGACCAAGTACCCGCAGGACGCCTACTCGGCCGACCTGAAGGAAGAATTCAAGGACCTGCCCAACGAGACCGACAGCGGCAAGCAGGTTGCTCTGGCCGGCCGCATGATGTCCAAGCGCGTGATGGGCAAGGCCAGCTTTGCCCACCTGCGCGACGACAAGGGCGACATCCAGCTGTATGTCCGCCGCGACGAGCTGGGCGATGAGCCCTACGCCGCCTTCAAGAAGCTGGACGTGGGCGATATTATCGGCGTCAAGGGCGAGGTGTTCCGCACCAAGACCGGCGAGCTGAGCGTGCGCGCCACCGAGCTGACCCTGCTGGCCAAGAGCCTGCGTCCCCTGCCCGAGAAGTTCCACGGCCTGACCGACACCGAGATGCGGTATCGCCAGCGCTATGTGGACCTGATCGCCAACCCCGAGGTCAAGGACACCTTCGTCAAGCGCAGCCAGATCCTGAAGGAGATCCGCGCTTATCTGGACGAGAAGGGCTTCCTGGAAGTGGACACCCCCATCCTGACCCCCTTTGAGATCGGTGCCTCGGCCCGCCCCTTCTACACCCACCACAACAGCCTGAACATGGACATGGTGCTGCGCATCGAGACCGAGCTGTACCTCAAGCGCCTGATCGTGGGCGGCATGGACCGCGTGTACGAGGTGGGCCGCATCTTCCGCAACGAGGGCATGGACCCCAAGCACAACCCGGAGTTCACCAGCATCGAGCTGTATCAGGCCTTCACCGACTTCCACGGCATGATGGATCTGGTGGAGGAGCTGTACAAGCGCCTTGCCCAGAAGATCTGCGGCAGCATGGTCATCCCCTATCAGGGCAAGCAGATCGACATGGGCCACTGGGAGCGCCTGACCATGGTGGAGGCTGTCAAGAAGTATTCCGGCGTGGACTTCAACGACTGGAAGTCCGACGAGGATGCCATCGCCGCCGCCAAGGAGCACCACGTGGAGCTGCCCGAGGTGCCCACCAAGGGTTCCATTCTGGCCGAGTTCTTTGATGCCTTCGTGGAGGACAAGCTCATCCAGCCCACCTTCATCTACGACTACCCCGTAGAGATCAGCCCGCTGGCAAAGCGCAAGCCGGACGACCCCGCCTTCACCGAGCGCTTTGAGTATTTCATCGACTGCACCGAGTACGGCAACGCCTTCAGCGAGCTGAACGACCCCATCGACCAGAAGGGCCGCTTCGAGCGTCAGGTGGCCGAGCGCAAGGCCATTGAGCCGGACTGCAAGGCCCAGGTGGACTACGACTACGTCAACGCTCTGGAGTACGGCCTGCCCCCCACGGGCGGCCTGGGCTTCGGCGTGGACCGTCTGGTCATGCTGCTGACCGACAGTGCCTCCATCCGCGACGTGCTGCTGTTCCCCACGATGAAGCCCATCGACCAGTGAACTACAAGGAAATCAACATAGAAACGAAAGATTTTACTTCTGATTTTCTTGCAAAAACTGTGTCATCCCCGTTTTGACATCAATTTGACAGCAAAATCCTGAAGAATCACGTCCCGTTATGAAGCGTGACGGATTTCAGATAAAAACGCACAAGGCTTGAACAAAGCTGTAAGAGCACTTCTTGGAACCATCCGAGAGGTGCTCTTTTCGTTTGCTCCTGCGGCCAACTTCTGTCAGACAGTCACAAAAAACGGAGGATAAAATTATGAAAACCGACTACAAGCCCATCAAACCCATGAAAGAAATTCCCGACCAGCTTCGCAAACTGCGCCGCCAATTCCTGCGCTACCAGCAAGCAGAAATCGTGTACAGCCTGTCCCATAAGAAGTTGCTGGAGCTTGCCAGCGATGCCGGGGCCATTTACCGCTTCGATAGCACTGTACTTATCAACCGAGAGATTTTTGATGCCTATTTGGAAGCAACGGTGTACAAGGGGCTACAAGCAGTATAAAGAAACAAGTGGTTTGATAGAGTGGAAAGAGTGTCAGATTTTCCACTCTATCTTTACATAGTCGCTGGTTGCGCTGATTGAAGAAATCAGGCCGTCAGCGGCTTTTCGTTTGTCCTCAAAGCTGATATTCTCCCAATCGTCCAGATACCCGGACAGCAATTCAATCTGCTGGGAGGACAGCGTTTCAACGGACAAGTCAGCTATCGCCTTGGACAGCGTTTTGCGGCGGTTATCCAAATCCTCGATTTTCTTGTTGGCGTAAGCCAGCAAGGTGGCGTTGGCCCCGGTCAGCGTATCAAGCAGTTTTTCAATCTCGGCCTCTACCTGTGCAAGCTCCACCTGATAGGCGGTAATCTTCGGGTTGGCCTTTTCCTCGCCGCCCCGCAGTAGCTTGAACTCCCGGAACTTTTCTCCCATAGCGGTAAAAATGAACTGCTCGAACTCCGTCTTGCGGAGAGTACCGCACCCCGGACATCCCTTGTGGTCGGCCCGCTTGGAACAACGGAGGTATTCATAGCCAGAGGGATTGTGGGTCGTTTTGAGTGCATACCCGCATTTCCCACATTTGATTTTCCCGGCCAGCCAAGTATTGCGGGCCTTGCGGCCATTCTGGAAGGTGGTGTTTGTCATCAACTTCTTACGACACCTCAGCCAAACATCAGCAGATACAAAGCCTTCATGGGGCGCAATCACAAGGATCTGGTCTTTCAGGCTCTTGTCCTTGTCTTCCTTCACATCCCGGCCTTGATAGAGGTAGCAGCCATTTGTCCCGGCGAAGTCGGCGGCGTCATTGACTACCACCGTACCCTGACTTTTGAAAAACTCGTACATTTCCAAGTCAGCCTGTGCATAGACGGGGTTGCGTAAAAGCTGGGATAAGTAGGAACGGGTCAATGACTTCCCATATACTTTGATACCCCGTTCCTCAAAATACCGGGTAATATCTCCAAAGGAAGTCTCGGGCTCGGCGTACATTTCAAACATCAGGCGTACATGGCTTGCGGCTATGGGGTCGGCTACCATCATCTTTGTGCGGATATTTTCAACCACCGTCGGCTCCAAGTCGAAGCCATAGGGAGCTTGACCGCTCATGTGAAAGCCTTTCAGGCACCGGGAGTAATAAGCGTCTGTGACACGCTTCTGAATTGTTTCCCGTTCAAGCTGGGCGAATACGATACAGATATTCAGCATGGCCCGGCCCATGGGGGTCGAGGTATCGAACTTCTCTGTGGAAGAAACAAACTCCACATCGTATTCCTGAAATAGCTCCATCATATTCGCAAAGTCCAAAATGGAGCGGCTTATTCTGTCCAGTTTGTAGACAACTACCCGGCGAACCTTGCCCTTGCGTATCTCACCAAGGAGCTTTTGAAACTCGGGCCTGTCGGTATTCTTGCCGGAATAACCCTTGTCTTTGAAAACCCGGCAACTGCCGCCTTTCAACTCATACTTGCAGAAATCAATCTGGCTCTCAATGCTGATACTGTCCTTGCGGTCTACGGATTGTCTTGCATAAATTACATCTTCTCTGATATTCATGTTGGGCTCCTTTCCTGTGGAATGGAGCTACCAACCTACAAGTATATTATACCATTGATAGCCCCGAAGGACAATGTTGTCGATGGTCAGGCCGGGGTACCGCTGGCCCTTCTGTACTTGCTGAACACCTCATAAAGACAGCGTTCAATCTCCTTTTTCCGCTTTTCCTTTTCCTTCGGAGAGAGTACCGGCGTAAGACTTTCCAGCACAATGCTTTTCCCCTGAAAATGGACGGTTTTGGTTTCACTCTGATAAGTAACGGATTGTACCATTGAAGCCTCCTTTGCGTAGTTGGTTGACTGCCAGCATTTCCCGCATTGTCCCAGTGGGGAAAAGCGAAAGGACAGCACCCGGCAAAGAGTGCTGTCCTTTCGTTCTTCTCCACACCTCGGGCCAACTTGGCCCGAGGTCAGTATTGCCAATTTTCGTAGTAGTGCGCCGCCTCCTCAACAGCGCAGAAGTCAAAGACTTCATAAAGCTCGACGAGCACCTGATGAATGTCCTTTGCATGGAACCCACAGTTTTCCATGGCTTTGATAACATAGCCACGGCAGGCGTCGTTGCTCCATTCCTCATTCATAGTCAAGACCTTCTTTCTTATAAAGCAGGGGGCGCTGACGCTATATGTTTGGCCTGTCACAAGACAACTGTTTTTTCCGTCAGCGTCCCCGCTGGATTGTGGGGCAAATCGGAGCGGATAAGTCGCCAGCTTATCCCTTGCGGCCCGTTGCAGATCGTGGCCGTGGGGATGGCTCGTCCCCCACCTGCGGCATGGGTAGTGATCGCTCGTTTCCCTTACGGAAAAGTCTTTGCGTACCTGCCGCCCGGCTCCCTGCTGGGTACTCCAAGCTGCCCGCTATTCAGTTGTGGGAGGATTGTTTTTCCTCTCATTAACCGTGTCAGTTTGAAAGGAAAAAGGAATAGGCTCACAGAACATTTTTCAAATATTTTTTCATGTTCTCCAAGCCCCGCTGGATGGCGGCGCTGACCGCCCGCTCCGTCACGCCCTCGGCGGCGGCAATCGCCTTGACCGAGTGGCCCAGCAGATAGTGCTCAAAGACCCTCTGGCCCTGTGCGTCTGGCAGACTGTTCAGAGCGTGGCAGAGATATTCAAACCGCTCCATGCGCTCGATCAGCTCTTGCGGAGAGGGGTTGGAGAAGCAGGCGGAATATTCGATACCGTCCTCGGCGTCCAGCGAGAAGTGCGCTTTATTCCGGTAGACACGGCGGCGGCTGGCCTTGATGTACCGCTGGCCCGCCAGCAATTCTTCCGCAACTTCCTCCGTGACTTCGACCATCACATCTTCCATATACCACGGGTAAAAATCCCGCAAATTGATTTCCTTCATTGTGTACCTCCGTTTCGGTGTTGGGGATTGACGAGTGACCGAAGCGGAGGGCGGCGGAGAGCGGCACCGGGGCTGGACTTCGGGCCAAGTTGGCCCGAGGCAAAGCAAAAGAAATGCGCCCGCACAGCAAGACGCTATGCAGACGCATGAAATTACATTATCATAATTGTACTGATATATTGTACCTTCATAGCCAAACTGTCCCGGAGGGGGGGCTACGCTTTTTTTAACTGATGTAGATCATGTGAGCTTTGAAAAAGCAAACGAGACACGGCAAAATAACCTCCAATCGGCTACCGTGTCCCTGCAAGTCGTCATAGGTTTGTGTAAACGCAAAGAAACGGCGGCTCTGAAAATCAAAGCCGCCGTTTCAAATGGGCGTGTCAAATTGTCTGCTCTACGACGGCTTTTTTTCTTTTGCCGTCGTCCGGCAGATAGATGGTTTGTTTAGTTATGGCTTGCATTACCTATGGGCTGATTTCCAGACATTCCGGCCTGTGTATGCTCGTCAAATTCCTCTTGAC
>PVMN01000425.1_pt1 | contig 91367 bp, 79 predicted proteins | sample 1853401 | NCBI WGS metagenome assembly PVMN01 (sample SAMN08533510, study PRJNA380276) | Human gut metagenome, whole genome shotgun sequencing project.
AGCAGATAGAAAAGATAGGCGACTATACCGTAGTCACATCAAGCGTGAACTATGCCAACACCAGCGCGCTTCTGGTAAAGAGAGGCATGGATATAGTCGGAGGATTGGTGGGCTGCCTGTTCACACTTATCATAATGATATTTGTGGGTCCTATGATATACATAGCATCGCCTGGACCTATATTTTTCGCGCAGGAGAGAGTCGGCAGAAACGGAAGAAAATTCAAGATGTACAAATTCCGCAGCATGTATATGGATGCCGGGGAGCGAAAGAAGGAGCTCATGGCACAGAATAAAGTGGGGGACGGAATGATGTTCAAGATGGACTTCGACCCGAGAATAATAGGCAATAAGGTGCTGCCAAACGGAAAGAAGAAAACCGGAATTGGACAGTTTATCAGGAAAACAAGCCTGGATGAATTCCCACAATTTTTCAATATACTAGTGGGAGATAGCGGTATAATAGGGACAACCAAGAAAAACCTTGATTTTACAAGGGTTTCGCTGGCTTAGTCGAATTTTGTTATGATAATTTTTCTTTGTGTTGTGTCGATTGAGCGGGGAAACAAATATAAAAGAATGGTTTCTTGGATGCTTATTTTGACCCACACTATAAGCTGAAAAATTATGATAAGGAGGTTTGACCTAGCCTGCGAATGATCTTTTTAATAAGAACATTCACAGGCTAGTCGTCGTGTTAAAGAACTTACCTAATAAAAACAAATAATTATGAGGAGCGTGTTGAAAATGGGAAGAAAATTATTAATTGTAGCCTCTAAAAGATATGGAGATTATGTAAAAGAGATAGCAGAGTCAATGGGTTGCTTTGAGGAAATCTCCTTTGTAGATAATGACAGAGAAGGAGCTATTGGAAAACTGGAGGATGTGGAAAGTTTTTATCCGAAATATAACTGTGCAATAGCTGCATGTGACGATGGAACAGAAAGACTTGAGTGGAATAAAAAGTTGGAGACACTTTACAATATTCCAGTTTTATTTCATATGGATTCTACTATTTCTCCATCAGCTAATTTAATGCCTGGCTGTATTGTTGAACCAAGAGCTGTTGTCGGCTGTGGAAGTACTATTGGGCAGGCAACGGTCATTGGTGCCAATGTGGTGGTAGAACCATATTGTTTTATTGGAGATAGTTGCACATTAAAATCAGGAACAATTGTGAAATCAACAAGTATGGTTGCAATGAACACAAGCACAGAACAAGGAAGTGTTCTGTTTACATCATTAACAAAGGAATGATAAGGTTCAATAATTATAGGAAGGATGAAACCGCCCTGATTTTCGTGGGGGGGGGTACACGATGAATAGTACAAATGAAACAAAGATGGATATGAAACAGGCAAAACAAAATAACACGCCAAACATACGCTGGACGCTTGTCGGGTATGATTTGATTGTATATGCATTAGTAGCAGTTATACTCCTGGTGTTATATGGGGGAATGGATAAATTATCAACTGTTGGGATCTTCCAACAAGTAGGTCTTTCTGTTCTGTGTATTTTCACAGCACGTCTAATAGGTAAAATTTACGGGCAAGTATGGAGATATGGTGGGATTCAGTGTTATATCCGCTTGCTGTTTACTGACTCTATCGCTTTTGTGGTGTATCTATGTCTGGAACTCCTACTTCCAGTTCAAAAAATTACATTTGCAAGATTACTTTCATTGGTTAGCTTGAATTTATTAGGAGCATTGGCGCTTCGCATGATGTATCGCTATGCATACAAATGTGGAAACCAGGAGACAACAAGAGGAAAAATTCTTTCTATATTATTGCATGTATTTTCAGGTATTGAAGCTGGAAATGAAAAAGAAGTGCAGAAGATCAAAGTTGCAATTATTGGTGCTGGACGAGTTGGTGTGAGTTTGGCAGAAGAACTTTTGAACAATTCAGAAGCAGCGTATGTACCAAGATGTTTTATTGATATTAATAAGGAAAAAGTTGGACGAGATATACATGGCATTCCGGTTTGGTCTGAAACGGAAGCAACTTTTAAGAAGTTAGGCGAATTTGAAGTACAGGAAATCATTTTTGCAATCCCATCAATGGATGCAGCAAAGAAGAAAACTCTTTATGAGTATTACAAGAATGCGGGATATAAATTAAAAGTATATGATTATCCGACTATGTATGCGGCAGGAGGAAAACGTCATCTTCGAGAATTTGATATAGAAGAACTTTTATTTAGAAAACCTCTGGTTGTTTCGGATGAACGTACCAATGCATATTACAAAGATAAAGCCGTTCTGATTACAGGTGGTGGCGGTTCTATTGGGTCAGAACTGTGCAGACAGTTGGCCAAGATGAATCCGAAGAAGATCATTATCTTAGATATTTATGAAAATGGTGCATATGATGTTCAGCAGGAATTGAAGATAGCATATGGAAATAAACTGGATTTGCAGATTGAAATCTGTTCCATCACTCATAGAAAAGCTCTTGAAAGAGTATTTGAAAAATATCATCCACAGATCATTATCAATGCAGCCGCTCACAAGCATGTCCCATTGATGGAGCATAACTGTGTAGAAGCCATTTACAACAATGTATTTGGTACACAGAATCTGGTAGAGCTTTGTGAGGAGTATGGCGCAGAACGCTTTATGATGGTATCAACGGATAAAGCAGTTAATCCTACAAATGTTATGGGCGCAACTAAGAGAATGTGCGAGATGATTGTCCAGAGTGCAAGTACACACGGAAAAGTAAAATACAGTGCAACACGTTTTGGAAATGTACTTGGCAGTGCCGGATCAGTTATTCCGTTATTTAAACGCCAGATCGCTAATGGCGGACCGGTTACAGTTACAGATAAGCGAATCATCAGATATTTTATGACAATTCCGGAAGCATCACAGCTTGTACTTCAGAGCGGTGCGATTGCCAATAATGGAGAACTGTTCGTTCTGGATATGGGACAGCCGGTAAAGATTATGGATCTGGCAGAAAATATGATTCGTCTGTCTGGTGTACAGGGAATTGAAATTATTGAAACTGGGTTAAGACCAGGAGAGAAACTGTATGAGGAGCTGTTAGTTAAGACAGAGGAACTGGATAAAACAGACAACAGCATGATCTTCATCGAAAGAGATACTGCACTGAGCCAGGAAGAAATATACCAGAAGATTCAGGTGCTTAAAGATGCCTGCGATACAGGGGATGATCTAATTGCAAAAGAAGCACTGAGGAGTGTTGTTCCAACATTCAAAAGACCAGAAGATGTAAATAAAGAAATTGCTTAATATCAAAATGGATGAAAAGAGGTAGGAGTCATGTTTAAAGAAAGTAATAAATTTGAGAAGTTTGAGTCTAAAGTATGGTTAAGCAGCCCGACCATGCATGGCCCGGAAATCGAATATGTAAAAGAAGCATATGAAACTAACTGGATGTCAACAGTTGGAAAAAATATCAATGAAGTGGAAAGACTTGCCTGCGAATATATTGGATGCAAATATGCAGTTGCATTATCTGCCGGAACAGCTTCTTTACATTTATCTATGAAGCTGGCAGGAATTGAAGCATATGGAATGCCAAAGGTAGGGCATGGCGCATTAGAAGGAAAGAAAGTATTTTGTTCTGATATGACATTCGATGCTACTGTAAATCCAATTGTATACGAGGGTGGAGAACCAGTATTTATTGATACAGAATATGATACTTGGAATATGGACCCGGTAGCATTGGAAAAGGCTTTTGAGATTTATCCGGATACAAAGATAGTAGTCACAGCACACCTTTATGGAACACCTGGAAAAATTGATGAACTGAATGCAATTATTAAAAAACATGGTGCGATTCTGGTAGAAGATGCTGCTGAATCTATGGGAGCTACATATAAATGTGTCCAGACAGGAACATTCGGAAAATATAATACAATTTCTTTCAATGGAAACAAGATTATCACAGGAAGCTCAGGTGGATGTTTTCTGACAAATGATGAAGAAGCTGCAAATAAAGTTCGTAAATGGTCTACTCAGGCGAGAGAAAATGCAGCATGGTATCAGCATGAAGAACTGGGTTATAACTACCGCATGAGTAATGTAGTAGCTGGTGTAGTTCGTGGACAGTTCCCGTATCTGGATGAACATATTGCACAGAAAAAAGCAATCTACGAAAGATACAAAGAAGGATTAAAAGGTCTGTCAGTATCCATGAACCCAATGGATCTGGAAAATTCAGAACCAAACTATTGGCTTTCCTGCTTGATTATTGATGAAGACGCAATGTGCAAACAGGTTCGTGGTGAGCAGGATGTCTGCTATGTTAAAGAAGCCGGAAAAACATGTCCGACTGAAATTCTGGAAGCTATTGCATCTATTAATGCAGAGGGCAGACCGATTTGGAAACCGATGCATATGCAACCAATTTATCGCTTAAATCCATTTATTGTCAGAGATGGTAATGGACGTGCAAGATCAAATGCGTATATTGCAGGTGGTGTAGCTGATGTAGGAATGGATATTTTTGCAAGAGGATTATGCTTGCCAAGTGATAATAAAATGACTGCAGAGCAGCAGGATAGAATTATCGAAGTAATCAGAGCGTGTTTTGAATAATCGTTAAATCGTATATGGAGAATTAATATGTATGAAAAATATCTAAAAAGAATAATAGATTTTTCATTGAGTTTGATGGCTTTAATTGTACTTTCACCGGTATTGTTGATATTAATTGTACTTGGTATGGTATTTATGAGAGGAAATCCTTTCTTTATGCAAGAACGGCCGGGAAAAGATGAAAAAATATTCAAATTAATAAAATTTCGCACAATGGATAATCGAAAAAATAAAGAAGGTAAATTGCTACCTGATGAGGTTAGATTAAACAAGTATGGTCGTTTTTTAAGAGCAACTTCACTTGATGAATTACCCGAACTGGCAAATATAGTAAAGGGCGATATGAGTTTAATTGGACCAAGACCATTATTGGTTAAATATTTACCGTACTATACTGAACGGGAACATTTGCGCCATAGTATACGCCCAGGGCTAACTGGATATGCGCAAGTTCATGGAAGAAATAAAGTGACTTGGGAAGAAAAGTTTGAGATGGATGTTTGGTACGCGGAACATCTTACTTTTCTAACAGACATTAAAGTTTTTTTTGATACTATAAAAGTCGTGTTATCACATGAGGGTGTTGTGCTTAATGCACTGGAGGATTTTGATGAGTATAGAAAACACACAGTTAAGATGTAATACACCTATCGTATATATGGGGATGGAACAAGGAAATAAATTGTATATAAAGCGTGATGATCTGGTGCCATATTCATTTGGTGGAAATAAGGCGCGAAAAGGCGTTCTATTTTTTGAAGAGATAGAAAAGGGCGGCTATGATTGTGTGGTTACATATGGAAGTAGTCATTCTAATCATTGTAGAATCATTTCTAATATGGCAGCAGCAAGAGGCTTACCGTGTTTTATTATTGGTCCTAGTGAAGTGGCAGACAGTACTTTTAACTCAAAATTTATGAAATTGTTTGGTGCAGATATTAAAACAGTTCCAATCAATGAAGTTCACGATACTATTAAAGAGAAGATTGAGGAATTAAGAAATATTGGTAAAAAACCATTTTTTATTCCTGGTGGTGGTCATGGTAATATTGGCACGGAAGCGTATGTCAGGTGTTACGAAGAAATAAGAGAATATGAGATGCAAATGGGAGTAAAATTTAGTTATATTTTTTTTGCATCGGGTACAGGTACAACACAAGCAGGTTTGATATGTGGACAAATAAAGAATCATGATGATCGACAGATTGTGGGGATTAGTATTGCAAGAAAGAATCCTCGGGGCAGAAATATTGTTATTGACAGTATTAAGGAATATATGCCAGGGATAAGCGACGATGAAATACAGAAAAATACTTTATTTGTTGATAATTATATTGGAGATGGGTACGGAGCGGAGTGTAAAGAAATACGAGAAGTGATAAAGGATGCCATGATTCGGTTTGGCCTGCCATTGGATTCAACTTATACTGGAAAGGCTTTCCTGGGAATGAAAAAGTATATAGATAAAGAACGCATATCAGGATCGCATGTATTATTCATACATACGGGAGGAACACCGTTATTCTTTGATGATTTTAGAAAAATGTAAGGAGATAATTAAAATGAATATTCTAATATTAAGTGCTGGAACTAGAAATAAGATTGTCCAGTATTTTAAAAAAACATTGGAAGGTAAAGGAAATGTCATTTGTACCGACATGAGTGAACTTGCGCCTTCTATATATGAAGCTGATAAACACTATATAGTTCCAAGAATGACAGCGCCAGGATATTTAGAGGCCATTCTCGATATTTGCAAGAAAGAAAAAATAGATGGAGTTTTAAGCCTCATTGATCCGGAACTATCATTATTAGCTAAAAATGAAGATAAGTTTGCTGCTGTAGGTACGAAAGTTATTGGATCATCATATGAGCTTTGCGAGATGTCTCTTGATAAATATGAGATGTATAAGTGGCTTACGAGTCATGGATATAAATGTGCAAAGTCATATATGGATAAAGAGGAGTTTTTTGCAGATGTTGAAGCTGGTAAAGCAAAGTATCCGGTTTTTGTAAAGCCTGCAAGAGGTAGTGCAAGTATTGCTATTTCCAAGGTATACGATAAAGAAACAATAGAACTTCTTTTCAAACATGATGAGGGACTGATGATTCAAGAGTTTCTTGATGGACAGGAAATAGGTGCAGATGTATATATAGATATGATAAGTGGAGAGATTGTATCTATTTTTACTAAAAAGAAGATTGTAATGCGTGCTGGTGAAACGGACAAAGCCGTATCATTTAAAGATGAGAAGTTGATGGAAGTTATAAAGAAATTTGTATCTGAAGCTGGATATAGAGGGCAGATTGATATAGATGTTTTTGATGTGAACGGAGAATACTATATTAGTGAAGTAAATCCGCGTTTTGGTGGCGGATACCCTCATGCATATGAAAGTGGTGCGAATCACATGCGCCTTATCGTTAATAACCTTGCAGGTAAAACAAATGAGTGTGCTGTGGGTAAAAATTATGAGGTTGGAACTTATATGATGAAGTATAATGAAATTATGATACAGCACAACAGATAAGGAGTTGTTGGAGAACGCTATGAAGAAGTTGGTATTTCGAGAGGAAGAGTTGTCATTTTATTTGTTTAATCCAGATTTTTTTCATTTGTATGATAAAGAAAAAAAGGGAAGATGTGAGCCTGTTCACAGATATACATTAAAGCATATCCTACATTAATATGCATATTTGCTGTGGGGGACAAAATCCTTTACTGTGAGAGGAACAACGAGATAGTTGCCTATGTTATCTATACAAGGTGTCGACGACATGTTTTCAATTCTGGTAATAAAAACGATTATTATGTTATTTTTTATTATACATATCCGGAATATAGATGGTATGTATATGCAAAAATTTTAATGGAGACATTATTTAGACTTATTGATGACAATAATGATTTTTATGAGTGTATAGCAATCAATAATTTCGCTTCAATCCGTGCAGCAGAGAAAATAGGATTAAAAAAAGATGGGTTTGTAAAAAAAAGTAAGTATTTGCACACATTATCAAGAGTTAAAGAAAGTTCAACATTATTATATTATACAAATATAATAGAAATACTAATAGTTCAGGCATGAAAAAAGTTAATAAATCATAAAAGAATGGAATCAAAGATGAAAGTTTTAATTATATGTAATTCAGCTTCAGGGCTAGAAGTTTTCAGAGGGATGTTAATAAAAAGATTAATTAAAGAGGGAAATACTGTAAGTTCGATTATTCCTGTAGCTGCTGAACAGAAAGAATTAAATGCAGAAAAAGAAATAGAGAAATGGAACTGCAAATTAATACGGATTCCTATGGAAAGAAGAGGAATGAATCCTATAAAGGATATTAATTTAATAAAATCATATTATGAAATTATGAAAGCTGAGAAACCAGATTTGGTAATTACATATACGATTAAACCCAATATTTATGGTGGATTTGTAAGTAGAATTTTAAAAGTCCCATATGCGGTTAATATTACTGGACTTGGCACTGCATTCCAGAATAATGGAATGTTGAAACATATGGTTACTCTTATGTATAAGATTGCTCTAAAAAAAGTGAAGATTGTTTTTTTTGAAAATAGTGAAAATAGAGATGTAATTGTAAATTACGGAATCGTTCCATTAGAAAAAACTCAAGTTCTTGCTGGAGCAGGTGTTGATTTAGAACATTTTCAGTATATTGAATATCCAGAGGAGTGTGAGTGTACAAGATTTTTATTTATTGGGCGGGTAATGAGAGAAAAAGGCATTGATGAATTATTTGAAGCAATGCGACGTCTAAAACAAGATGGATATAACTGCACATTGGATATTTTAGGGGGATTTGAAGAAAATTATTCTAGTAAAATAAAGAAATATGAGAAAGAAGGCTGGCTATATTATCAAGGATATCAAGATGATATAAGACCGTTTATCGAAAAATGTCATTGCTTTGTACTTCCATCATGGCATGAGGGAATGGCAAATACAAATTTAGAATGTGCAGCAAGCGGAAGACCGGTTATTACATCCAATATTCATGGCTGTCTTGAAGCAATAATTGATGGAAAAACAGGCTTTCTTGCTAAAAAGAAAAGTGCAGAAGATTTGTATGCGACAATGAAGAAATTTATTCGTCTTTCATATGAGGAACGAAAAGAAATGGGAATTGCAGGTAGAAGACATATGGAGGTTGTTTTTGATAAAAAAAAGGTAGTTGAGGAAACTATAAGTTATTTGAAAAATGAGTAAGAGTATGGAAAGGCTTAATAATGGTAAAGATAGGTTATTTGATGGCAAAAGTAAAAGAAAAAATATTTCATAATCATGAGATACTGTACGATTATTATCGTTGTGTGGGGGGGTGAAAATAGGAAAGGATTGTTTGCTTTGTTCTTCACCGATGACTAGAGAGCCATATTTAATTAATATAGGCAATAATGTAACAGTTTCTACTAACGTTACATTTGTTACACATGATAATAGTATAAAGCTTTTATATCCTGAGAAATCGGATGTTTTTGGGAAAATAGTTATAGGAAATAATTGTTTTATAGGTGAAAATGTCACAATTCTTTATGGTGTTACTTTAGCTGATAATATAATCGTTGCAGCAGGATCTGTTGTAACAAAATCTTTTAGGAATTCCAATATTATAATCGGTGGAAATCCTGCCCATATTATAAATACATGGGATAAATTTTCAGAAAAGATAAAGGATAATGTTATAACTCGTAAGGAAATGGAAAATTGTAAAGAAAGAGATAGTTCATTTTTAATATCTCGATAAATAGGAGGATTTATGTACCCATTAGTTTCTGTTATTATACCAACATATAGTAGACCTACTTATTTAAGGCGATGTTTGGAATCTGTCTTAAATCAAACATACAAAAATATAGAAATATTTGTTGTCGATGATAATAATCCAGAAACTGAAGCAAGAATTGAAACTGAAAAAATTATGAACGAATATGTAAATAGAAAAAATGTTACATATCTAAAACACAATTTTAATAAAAACGGTTCTGCAGCAAGAAATACTGGATGGAAGCATTCATCAGGAAAATATATAACATTTCTTGATGATGATGATGAAATTGATGAATCAAAGATTCAAAAACAAGTGGAATGCTTGGAAAAACTGGATAAGTCATGGGGGGCTTGTTATACGGCCTATAAATTAATAAAAGAATATGGAAGTAATCAGATTTCAACTGAAAATAGAAGCGGTGATTGTTATGTTGATGCTTTAATGCGGACTATGTTTATGGGATCCGGATCAAATTTATTTTTAAGGAAAAAAGTTGTTGACGAAATTGGTGGATATGATGAATCATTCCAAAGAAATCAAGATATTGAATTTTTAGTTAGGGTTCTTGAAAATTATAAGTTGGCATACGTAGATGAAGTCCTGCTTACTATTTATCAAGAGGGAAATCGAATTAATAGGTCTTTCGAGCAAATAGATAAATATGCAAAATATTATTTAGAGGTTTTTCAAGATAAAATAAATGCGTTGAATAAATCGGATAGAAATCGTGTGATTGCTGTTATTTCATTAGAAAGATGTAGAGTTGCATTCTATAAGAAAAAATATAAAGAAGGACTTAAAATAATTTTAGAAAATAATGTCAAATTTAAATATATCATTCGATACATAAAATATATAATACACAGACTTATAACGCATGAATCATATGGATTTAATGGATTGTAAAGGAGTAAATAATGTTTGGATATGTAATATTACATTATCAGAGTATTGAAATAACAAAAAAATGTGTGGATAAACTTCTAATGTTTAGCAAAAATAATCCAATTATAATAGTGGATAATTGTTCGCCAAATGGAAGCGGAAAACAACTTGAAAAAATGTATTCAAAATGTATTAACATCACAGTAATTATTAATGAGGAAAATCAAGGATTTGCAAAAGGTAATAATTTAGGCTATCAGTATATAAAAAGAAAATATTCATTAAACTATGTTGTTGTTATGAATAATGATATCATGATTGAAGATAATGATTTTGCTGTAATAATTGAGCAATTTATGGAAAAAAATGAAGTAGATGTATGTGGTCCTGATATGGTTACATTAAAAGGAAATCATCAAAATCCATTGCAATTAAAACCTTATACTAGTAAATATTTACAGCGCCGTGTAAGAGCGGATAAGATAAAGGTTCTTTTATTGAGAACAAGATTGTTTTGGAAATTATATGAAAATTATAAAAAAACAAATAAAATACCGATCAGGACAAAACAACCCACTGTGTTTGATTGTATATTACATGGTTCATGCATTATATATGGACCAGAATATATTAAGAGAGAACAAAATGCATTTTTGCCTATTACATATATGTATAATGAAGAAGCTATATTATATGATTACTTAGTACATAAAGGATATAAAACAGGATATTGTTCAGATGTAACAATTTTACACATGGAAGGTGTTTCTACTTCTGAGAGAATTGAAAATAAGAAGAAAAAAGTTATGTTTAGATTTAAGAATAATATTAAATCGATAGAAGCCCAATTGGAAGAAAGAAAAAAGTATATTAATCAATCTGAATTAAAAAAAAATAGTTTAAGAATAAGAGAATGATGCAAGTTGGACGTACAATGAGGGAAGTTTCTGAATTAACTATGATTTATAAATTGTCTATCTGGTTAACAGAGTTGGTAGATATAGAGATCAGAATATATTAATGGAATGACATTATATGAAGGAGAAAGAAAGTGCTTAAAATTATTGTGAAGCGTAGAAAAGACGGAAGAATATTGACATTATCTTTTGTTTTTTTATTTATAATATTGTGGATACTTATAGGATTTAATTTTAAAAATCCAGATTACGAATATTACGAAAATTTATTTTCACGTGCAACCCAAGGAGTAAGTTATCATGCAGTGGAAACTGGATTTTGGTATATAGTGAAATTTGCAGCGAAGATAGGGGTTAGCTATTCATTATTTTTGAAAATTTATACGTTGATTGCACTTTTATTAATTAGTAGTTCAATAATAAAATATACAGAAAAGCCTTCATTAGTATTGGTGTTATATATGTGTTATCCTTTCCTTTTAGATGTTGCTCAAATAAGACACTTTATGGCAATATCTATTTTTACATTTTCAGTACGATATTTAGAAAGTTACAGCAAGAAAAATTTGATTAAATATATTTTCTTAATAGTTATTGCAGCGTCGCAACAGATTATGGCAATTGCATTTTTGGCGTATTTATTAGTATACTTAATTGATCAAAAAAAGGCAGCAAAGATAGCAATAATGTTAACAATTATTAATATGTTTGGGTGCAAATATATTTTACAAACATCGTTGGTGCAAAAAATATTCAGCTTACGTGATAAAACTGTTGATTATGCAAGTGGGTATAGTAATAGTCAGCTTTTTATGTATGCGTGCTTTTACGGAATATTAATAATATTATGTGTTTTTTTACAGAAAATAAATAATGTGGATAAAACTAATAGATCTTTTTTGTATAAGATATGTATGTATTCAACTTTATTTATTCCATTTTTAATGATTGATTTTCAATATACCCGCTTATTCAGAGGAAGTATTTTAGTTATATACATTTTTATAACGCAGCAAATCTATTCATTAAAGAAAAGTGATAAGTTAATTGTTACAATAGGACTTCTATTTATAATGATACTGGTAGCAATAAAGCTATTTGGAAAAGGAAGTGGTTATTTTGAAACACTTACAATGCCGATTTTTCAAAATAATGAGATATTATATTTCCTTTTTAACTGAATGTAAACAGTAAATATGGAAAATCGAATTTATTTTAATAAGCAGATTGCGTTAAAAATATACTGATAATTATTTTAATAATTGCTAAATATACATTTTAATGTTATACGGGGAGTGTAAAATAAATTATGAAAAATAGAACCTTTTTCCTTGGTGCTGATCGAGTATATTTTACTTACGGAAACCTTGTCAAGGCTGAATTTTACGTCGGTAGCCTAGCCAAAGTTGGACTACCGACGTAAAATGGGAGTTCCAGGCCAAAGAAAGAGTAGGTAAAGGCTCATAGCCATTGAACTTCTTGATTTTATTGAGGGGGGAGCTGATTTTGGATGTATAAAATTGACAGACACTACCTTATACAGATGAAAGGATAGATATATGAAAAAATCAATTAAGCTAAACGGCATTTTAAATGTAATAAAAAAATGTTGTAATATTATATTACCTTTGCTTGTTTTTCCGTATATATCGCGAGTTTTAGGACCTGATAATTATGGGAAATTTAGTTTTTCCAATTCAATAATCAGTTATTTTATGTTGACGGCGTTGTTAGGAATAGAAACTTATGCGGTACGAGAAGGGGCAAGAATTAGAAATGATAAACATAGAATAGATAAATTTGTCTCAGAAGTATTCTCAATCAATATAATGTCGTTGATAATTTCTTATATTTTTTTGCTATTTTTTATATTTACCAATCAAAAAATATATTCTTATAAAGAACTGATTTTGATTTTGAGTATTATGATTCCATGTACTGTTTTAGGCAGAGATTATATTAATATTATATTTGAGGATTACTTGTATATAACTATTCGATATATAGTGATTCAGATTATGGGTGTTTTGGCAATATATTTACTTGTAAAAAAGCAAGAAGATTATTTGATGTATACGTATATATATATGCTAACGAATTCACTAGGATATCTTATTAACTTAGTATACACTCGTCGGTTTTGTCCTTTTAAGTTAACAATACATATGAACTTGAAACGACATTTGCTACCAATTTTAATATTATTTGGTGGGCAGTTAGCCGTAACAATTTATATTCAATCAGATATAACAATGCTTGGTTTTTTTTATTCTGATAAGGAAGTAGGAGTTTATACAATAACATCTAAGATTTACATGTTGGTTAAAGGAATAATAAATGCACTAACAACAGTAGCAATACCTAGGATATCTTATTATTTAGGTGAAAATCAAATAGAAAAATATAGAGAATTTTCGAATAAACTAATCAAATACTTATTTCTATTTGTTGTTCCGTTAGTAATAGGGTTACTTTTCTTTAGTGAAAATATTTTGCAAATAATTGGAGGAAGACAATATATTTCGGGAGCTAATACATTAAAAGTACTTTCTTTAGCATTATTTTGCGCAGTGTTTTCAGGATTTTTTTGTAATGGACTAATGGTGCCAAACAGAAAAGAAAAAGACTTCCTTGTTATCACCACATTGTCAGCTTGTGTAAATATTGTCCTTAATTTATTTTTTATACCTCAAATAGGAACGATAGGTGCTGCAGTGACAACTTTAATTTCAGAAGTGATTGTATTGTTTATGTCATTTTATACTATGAAACAATATTTTAAAATAGAATGGGATTTTAAGCATATAATTTCTGTTATATTGGCTGGAATTACAGTAATAATAGTGTGTATCTTGTGTAAGTTTTTAATTAAAGATGCAATTATCCAGTTAATAATTGCAATGATAATATCTGCTTTGGTTTATTGTGGAATATTAATTATTTTGAAAAATAACATTTTAGTGAATTTAATCAATGAGGTACTAAAGAAAAAAACTAAATAACTGATAATTAATAAAGAATAGGAAGGTAATATAAAATGAAAATAGCAGTAGCAGGAACAGGATATGTGGGATTATCTATTGCCACACTTTTATCTCAAAATCATGAGGTAATGGCAGTAGATATTATTCCAGAGAAAGTTGAGAAGATTAATAAAAGAATCAGTCCAATCCAGGATGAGTATATTGAAAAATATTTAAAGGAAAAAGAACTGAATCTGACAGCTACATTGGATGCAGAAGCAGCGTATAAAGATGCAGATTTTGTTGTAATTGCAGCTCCAACAAATTATGATAGTAAGAAAAATTTCTTTGATACATCAGCAGTAGAAGCCGTAATAAAGCTGGTTATTGAATATAATCCAGATGCAATTATGGTGATTAAATCAACCATTCCGGTAGGTTATACCGCAAGTATCAGAGAAAAATTCCACTGTGATAATATTATTTTTAGTCCGGAATTTTTACGTGAGTCAAAGGCATTGTATGATAATTTGTATCCATCAAGAATTATTGTAGGAACAGATATTGAAAATGCAAGGCTTGTAAAAGCAGCGAATACATTCGCTGGATTACTGCAGGAAGGTGCTATTAAAGAGAATATTGACACGTTAATTATGGGATTCACAGAAGCAGAGGCAGTAAAATTATTTGCGAATACCTATCTGGCACTCAGAGTTTCTTATTTTAATGAACTGGATACTTATGCAGAGATGAAAGGACTTAATACACAGCAGATTATTAATGGTGTGTGCCTTGATCCTAGAATTGGTTCCCATTATAATAATCCGTCATTTGGCTATGGTGGATATTGCTTGCCGAAGGATACAAAGCAGCTTTTGGCAAACTATGAAGATGTTCCGCAGAACATGATGTCTGCAATCGTTGAATCTAACAGAACCAGAAAAGACTTTATTGCAGATCGGGTTCTTCAGAAAGCTGGATACTATGCATATGGAGACGAGAATACCTATGATGCTTCTCTGGAGAAAGAAGTAGTAATCGGAGTATACCGTCTTACCATGAAATCTAATTCAGATAACTTCCGTCAGTCCTCTATACAGGGAGTAATGAAGCGAATTAAAGCAAAGGGAGCTATGGTTATTATTTATGAGCCAACACTGGAAGATGGAAGTACTTTCTTTGGCAGCAAGGTTGTAAATGATTTGGAGAAATTTAAGGAACAAAGTCAGGCAATTATTGCAAACAGATATGACAGTTGTCTGGATGGTGTGAAAGATAAAGTTTATACAAGAGACTTATATGGCAGAGATTAAAAGATGTTGGGAGATGTATTACAATTTATTCATGCACTAATAATACAGTTTTGCAAATCTCCGGTTTCATCACCCATTATATGGTGTTTAGGAATTATCTGGATAATAAAATCATTATATGCTTTATACAAAATGAAAGCAAAAACGGATGAACTGGCTGCAAAGAGAGAAGCAAAAGAAATTTTAGAGGCTGTTAAGAATCTGGATGTTTTAGCTGAGAAAAGTAAAGAAAAAAATCAGGATATTAGAACGCTAATGTTTGAAAATTTAAAAGAATTGAAGGAGTTCTATGTTATCTGTAAACAACAAATTAGAAAATCTTTCTCAGCAGCCATGTTCTCATGCTTTGCCGGATTTGTTCTGTTCGTTTTAGCTGTTATTATATTTTTGTTAGATGGAAATAATTCAGCATCGCTTACGGCTGGTTTATCTGGAGCGATAGTAGAAATCGTGTCGGGTCTTTACTTTTGGATGTATAGGGAAACTTCTAAGCAACTTGGAAAGTACCACAAACGTTTGGAAGCAACTGAGAAATATTTAATTGCATTGCAGATTATCGAAATGTTACCAGAGGAAAATAGAAGCGAACAATATGGAAAATTAATTGATTACATTTTCGAAAATGTAAATAAGTAATAATTTTTGCGGGGAGAAATAATATGTGTGGAATTGTAGGTTTTACCGGGAGACAGCAGGCAGCACCTATTTTATTAAATGGATTGTCTAAGTTAGAGTATCGAGGCTATGATTCAGCCGGAATTGCTGTGCGAGATGGGGAGCATCTGGCACAGGTGGTTAAGGCTAAGGGAAGATTAAGTAATCTTGTTGAAAAAACGGATGAAGGGAAAGCATTATTAGGAACATGTGGAATTGGACATACACGTTGGGCAACGCATGGAGAGCCGAGTCAGATCAATGCTCATCCGCATGTATCTGGAAATTGCACAAGATCAGGTTCTGGGGAAGTGGAATCAGAAGTTGTTGGAGTGCATAATGGAATCATTGAAAATTATACAGAACTGAAAGAAAAACTGTTAAAACACGGTTACACTTTTTATAGTCAGACTGATACAGAAGTGGTAATTAAACTGGTGGATTATTATTATAAAAAGTATAACCTGGGACCGATTGATGCGATTGCGAAAACTATGGTTCGTGTGCGTGGATCGTATGCACTGGAACTTATGTTCAAAGATTATCCAGGAGAAATCTGGGTAGCAAGAAAAGATAGCCCGATGATCATTGGCGTGACCGATGGGGAAACATATGTCGCTTCTGATGTACCTGCTATTTTGAAATATACAAGAAATGTTTATTATATTGGTAATCTGGAATTTGCCAGATTAACACCGGGAGAAGCACATTTCTATAATCTTGATGGAGATGAAATCGAAAAAGAGACAACAGAAATTAAATGGAATGCCGAAGCTGCTGAAAAAGCAGGATTTGAACATTTTATGATGAAAGAAATCCATGAACAACCAAAGGCAGTTAAGGACACTTTAGGATCTGTAATAAAAGATGATTGTATTGATTTATCTTCGGTTGAACTAACCGAAGATGAAATTCGGGGATTTGATCAGATTTATATTGTTGCATGTGGTTCCGCATGGCATGTTGGAATGGCTGCACAATATGTAATAGAAGATTTGGCAGATATTCCGGTAAGGGTGGAACTTGCTTCAGAGTTTAGATATAGAAGAATGTCATTAAATAAAAACTCTTTGGTTATAGTGATCAGCCAGTCTGGAGAGACTGCAGATACGCTGGCTGCTTTACGTCTGGCAAAGGAAAAAGGAATCACGACTTTGGCAGTTGTAAATGTTGTTGGTAGCAGTATTGCACGTGAAGCAGATAAAGTGTTCTATACACTTGCCGGGCCGGAAATATCTGTGGCAACAACAAAGGCTTACAGTGCTCAACTTGCAGCAATGTATTGTCTTGCTGTTCAGTTTGCAAAAGTCAGAAATATGATTACAGAAGAACAGTATAGCAGTTACATTTCTGAGTTATTGACGATTCCGGAAAAGATTCAGAAAATATTACAGGACAAGGAAAGACTTCAATGGTTTGCTGCAAAATACGCAAATGCACATGATGTATTCTTTGTTGGCAGAGGAATTGACTATGCGATTTCTCTGGAAGGAAGCTTAAAATTAAAGGAAATTTCATACATTCATTCGGAAGCATATGCGGCAGGAGAATTAAAACATGGTACGATCAGTCTGATAGAACCTGGAACTTTGGTAATTGGTGTATTAACGCAAAGTGACCTTTATGAGAAAACGATTAGTAACATGTTGGAATGCAAGAGTCGTGGGGCATATCTGATGGGATTGACAACATATGGCAAATATGAGATTGAAGATCAGGTAAACTTTGCAGTATATGTTCCAAAGATTGATGAGCATTTTGTAGGAAGTCTTGCAGTGATTCCGTTGCAGTTAATGGGATATTATGTCAGTGTGGCGAAAGGACTGGATGTAGACAAACCAAGAAATCTGGCAAAGAGTGTTACTGTGGAATAAAGTATTTGAAATTAGGGGTGCTCTGGGTTGGTATAGAGTAAGCGCTTAAATTTTATGTATGATAGAAAAAATCCCCGGCTACTTTCCAGTAGCCGGAGCACCTTGACAATTCACATATGATTGATTTGATTCGTTTGCACGACGTTCGATCTCAGCTTTGACGGTTTCGTTCCATGGCGCCAGAAGTTCTAAGTCATCATCGCTCATCCTATCATCAGGCAGTTTTTCCAGCAGATAAGTAAGATAGTGATAGACGTTTACTCCATTGGCTTTTGCCATTTCTACCATTGTGTACACAACAGCACTGGCCTGGGCTCCGTTTGGTGTATCGCAGAACAGCCAGTTTTTACGGCCGACTGTAAACGGGCGGATCGCATTTTCGCTGAGATTATTAGAAAAACTGCAGCGGCCATCTTCCAGATAGGTGGAAAGATAGGATCGGCGGTTCTGAATGTAGGTGACAGCTTTATCCATTCTGCTCCCACGGGTAGGGCTCTGCTGATCAAGCCACGACAAAAAGCCTTCTACTACCGGCTTTTCTTTTTCAAGACGCGCCTTTTTGATAGCATCGAAGGAAGAATACTTTGATCTGATCACATCTTCCAGATGGAAGAGCTGGTTAATGTACAGCATTCCCTGTACGGATGGCTGGGTATAATCCAGAGCCTTTCCCTTGGGGATGGCATCTGTCAGATATCTTCTGATGTGTGCCCAGCAGGCTGTGCGCTTGGCATCTGGAACTTTATTGTATCCACTATAGCCATCACACATCAGATAACCCTTGAAGCCGTGAAGAAAATCTACGGCATTGTCCCCGGCCCGGGTCTCCGAGTATTTATAGAGGATAATAGGTGATCCTCCGTCTTCGCCGCTGCGGAACAGCCACATATATGACTTTGTCTGTACACGGCGTCCCGGTTCATGCAGAACCTGAAGAGGCGTTTCATCTGCCATCACGAATCCACGTTCCAGAAGTTTCCTGTGGAAGTATTCGTACATAGGAAGAAAAAACGCTTCGGAATTCCGGATCACCCAGTTTGACATAGTAGCTCTGGTGATCTCCACGCCATACTGTTTCCAGTCCTTTTCCTGACGGTAGTATGGGAGACCATTACAAAACTTCTGGTACATTACCCAGGCAACCGTTCCGGCAGAAGCCATTCCATAAAGCATATGGGCTCTGCCATCTTTTCCTTTTTTGATGACCGGAATATCCTGAAGCCTGCACTGCGGACACTCATAGTTCTTACTGTAGTATTCATATACTTTCAGTTTTGCCGGTACAAAAACCAGTTCCCGGCGGACAAACTCTTCCCCGATTTCTTTCAGCGGGGTACCACAGACAGGGCAGAGTTTCTCTTCCTCAGAAAGCTCCAGATACTTTTTTTCAACAGGAACTCCCTTAAAACGTTCCGCATCTGTAGCTCTTCCTTTTCGCTTTTTTGCTGTTTTTTCTGGAAGAATTGATTCAAGATCCTCTGCTTTTGCAGATTCTGGATCCTGTTCCAGTTCCGCCTCATTGAAAAAGTTTAACTGACCCGGAATATCGAGGGTCCTCTTTTCGCTGGAGGTGCCAAACAGTTTTTTACGGAGAAGGTCTATCTCTTCTCTCAGATTATCCCGCTCCTGGGTGAGAGCCTCTTCCCGTTTATTGGCAGCATCGACAGTTGCCTGAAGTGTTTTTATCATTTTTTTGAGATCGTTTATCATGTCCTTCAGCTCACGGAGCTGGATATCTTTGGAACTGTCTGCCACTGCTTTTTCCTCCTGTTTCTGATGTTTCCATTATACCAGAAAACAGTGGCTTTTCCCAGCAAAACAGCGGATTTACCAGGACTTGAAAGTGCCGAAAATACAGCAAAAAACAAGAGTTTTATGTGCATCTTTTTTACGTTGCCTTGATCGCTTTGGGCTGCTCAATATCAATGCCGGACATCAGCCAGTCGAACTCCCGCCATGTAAGATTCCGGACTTCGGATTTATTCCTGGGCCACCGGTAAGAACCTTGGGCAGTCAGTCTTTTGTAGATCATAACGATCCCATCCGGTTCTTTTAAAATAGCTTTGATGCGGTCGCATTTACGGCCACAGAAAAGAAAAAGTGCATGGTCGATCTCCATCGAAAACTGTTCCTGGATGATTGCACACAATCCATCAATGGACTTGCGCATATCTGTCCTGCCACAGACGATATAGATCGCATCAACACTTGAGATGTCCGCTAACATAGCGGCTCCTTCAGCGTATCCATGAGCATCTTCAGAAGTAACGGTTTGATCTCATTACTCATTCGTATAAGCAATCCGTCTGCTTCGATTTCAATCGTATGTGAATTGTCAAGGTGCATAGGTCTGTTTCCATTATCTGGGATCAGTCCTGCCGGAGAAGACTCCGGTTCTATAGCAATCTGGACTACATCCTGTTTATGGGATGTAAGGTCAAGAGTGCTGGCATTTCCAGCTGGATCCGGTATCTGACAGGCTTTTTTGCGGAGACGGGTAACTGCATTGTAAAAACAGCTGGGAGATATCCCATGCTCATTACACCATGCAGCATCTGTCAGGCCGCTTTGTCTGCATTCGGTTACCAGTTCCATCCATTCGTCCAGGGAACGCCCTGGAGCACGTTTCTTACTCATAATGAAACCTCCAAATGTAGTAAATTTCTACATCCTATCAAGCGGAGTGTAGTAAAAATCTATTTACTATCATTATGAGTTTAAAAACGTAGACAGTAAAGCTACCCAAGATTTAAGCGCTTACGGTATAGAGATAGATGTCAGCCCAGAGTATTAGTACAATATGATTGGATTGACACGAAAATGGGAAGACCAAAAAAGAAACCAGAATATGATTCGGAAAAGATAATGGAGCAGTTTACGAACTGTATTGCTGAAGCATATATGTCTGGAGCAGGCGGTGGATCAGCAAATTCATTACGGCAAATATCAGAACAGTTCAGCATTACCTTAATGAAGACACGCAAAATATTAATTACGGCGGGTGTGTATCATACTGAGCTTAGTGAGCAGGTTATTTCGTTAAGGGAAAAGGGAAAAAATATTTCAGAGATTATGCAGGAGACTGGGTTGAGCAGATCTTCGGTTCATTCCTATTTGCCGTATACAAAAATGATATACAATGCGGATGAATTAAGCCTGTATGCAGAGCGGTGTAGATTGTACCGGGAAAGAAAACAGGCTGTTGAAAAATTGTATTGCTGCATCGATAAATCATATGAATTACTGGAAAATCATTTGTGGGAGACGTTAAAATTGTTTTCAGGCTATTCTTTTACGACTGTAAAAGGATTAAAATTTCATTATACGGTCAATGGAAATGAAATTCTAATTGATCGAAAAAAGAAGTCAATAACCAGAAGTAGTGTAAATATTGCTCTGAAAGAAATAGTTAAGATGAATGGAAATGTAAGCGGACCGAAGAAATTGAATGTTTTTGGAGCAAGTTATCTGTATTCGATATTCGTGCGGTTTGGTCTGATTAAAATAGAAGGGGAATGGAATGGATATTTACCAGATATGGACAACATATAATAAGAAATGGTCGAAATATGAGATATTGGCATTTAGTGTATTGTTGCTCTTGACAGTTATCGTAGTAGCAGGATGCGTATGTAGAAAAAAGATTAATCTAATTCAGGCAGTAGCTGTTGTGATGATGGTAATATTTCTTGGAATTGTATTTGGTTCTACGGTATTTACCAGAACAAGTACGGTTCGCCAGTATGAATTGATACCATTCTGGTCATGGAAGGCAATTTTTAAATACAAAGACTGGGAATTGCTAAAAGAAAATTTATTGAATTGTATATTGCTGCTTCCGGCCGGAGCATTATTACCGATAATTGCAAATCATAAAGTGAAATGGTATCGAGCATTATTGTTTGGAGTTCTGGTATCAGCGGTAATAGAAACAAGCCAGTTGGTATTTATGCGTGGATTATTTGAATGGGATGATATGATTCATAATGGACTTGGTTGTATGATCGGAAGCATGATAATCAATTTTTTTATGAAAAATAAAATTAGGGATTGACGAACATATGTTCTGATAGTATAATCATAAATGTCAGGAGGAAACAGGAGGTCAGCACTGATCCTTTGGATAGAATCTATATGGTAAGCAACAGTTAAGTACTGTTTCGGGATGGCTTATCAGAAACTCATCAGCGGTTTTCTTTCCCTTATCCGTTTGAGTGATATTATATTGCTTGGAGGACTGGAGATGAGATCAGATTTGAAAAAGATTTGTGAACAAAAAAGTACAGATTTAGTGGGACAGACAGAGAGAGCATTGTATTTGATGGCTGTAATCAGTGCGATTACAGATCGGGGGAATAATGCGGAAGTGAGACGCAAGAAAGACGGAACTTTAACTGTATATGAAGTAAAAAAGAATATCGTGACCGTTTAATAAATTGGTATTAAGCGAAGGACTAATAGGAGTCAGAAACATTTACACATAGAAGTGGATGTTCCTGGCTCCTTTTTTGTTATTCTGCTTCTGATGGAGTCGCTGGTGCTGGAGGAGCTGCAAGGCAACTCTTTAAAATACATGACAGTTCCCGATCATCTTCGTTCAAGATGTGGAAGGTCTTTTCCAGATTTGATTCATTACATAATTTGGCAAGTTCTTTTACTGAGGTAGAAAGAGGAATGTCTTCCTTCAATGTATTTTTTGGCAGTGCATAGTACTCAGTGGCAATATTTAAGTAATTTTCAAGGTTTCGTCGAAAGTCTGGATCAAAATTATTATGAAGAAGAAGTTCGTTTAAAGTTTTCTTTTTTATCCAGATATGCTTTTCCTGTATCCGAAGAAGCCCTTCGATGAGTGTACGGGTATCGGAATCAATTTCTGGATATTGCTGCATATTGCACAAACAGAATCGGTGTATCGCAGGATGACGATAACGCCCGGATGAGGCAGTTGCAGCACAGCCGATAACGCAGGCAAGTTCTTTGTTATTGAGATTGCCGTGGTTAAAAACCATGAACCACATATCTCCATATTTGCTACAAACAAGTCTGCAGAACATTTGGCTGTTAGATGAATAAACTAAAGTTCCCTCATAGTGCTTAGAAAATGGGGTACCTTCATTTGTAAAATCGCCAGAATCAATGTCAAGTATAGCGGAGCATTCATGCATAGAATTAAAATCTCCCAGACGAAGTGTTCCATGAACCAGTGTTTGACCTGAATGATCTTCTGGATAAGCAGAGGTTGGAAGAAAGAATACATGATAATTTCCAGTGTAGCCATTATATGCTGGATGCTCGATGTCGAAGATGAACCGTTGCTGTCCATTTTCTGCTGACGTTTTTGCGATTTCAATAGAATGAAATACAGCGTTGAGGTTTAAGTCTAATCCATCACAGACCTTTAACAAAGTGGATAAAGTTGTAGAGGAAGGGGTTTTAAACATGTTGTCGATAGTTCTTGGAGACATTTTCCCGGTTTTCTTGACGCAAATATCAGCCAGATCACGAGAGGTTAAAGATTTTTCCTTCATAACATTCTCAATGTAATTGACGATTTTGCGAAGAATTTCTTGATTGTTCATAAGGTAGGACTCCTTTCTGAGAAAGTGACATTTATTGGTTAAATATATGATACCATATGTGCTTAGAAAAGAAAATAATAAAATTGCAAAATATTGCACAAAAAAATAATGTAAAAGAAAGGATATGCGTTGTTAATGAATAGACATGTAAAATAATGCAATTTGCACAAAAAAAGACACCATAACACATTGGTTATAGTGCATATTGACAATAAATGGTAGCAATGCTATAATGTAAAAGACCTACTCCCTTGGCACGAGAGTAGATCTAAAAACGCTTAGACAGACAAAATCGACATCATCCTACTGGTCTATATCCAATTGGCACTTGGAAATAATAGGATTGGTGTCGGCTTTTATCGGTACTATATCATGTTGTACATAACATTAGTTGCGGCTCAAATATGAATGCCCTTCTATTGAGTAACTTTAGATCTGAACCTTCAACCCAGATTCTCTTTTCCTCTTTTTAAGGAACATATAGAAAAAGTTGTTAAATACAACATGCATTAGTATATCATGCGGAGAAAAACCAGTCAAGGTTTTTTTGCAATAGATATATTAAATTTGTATGAAAAATATGTAAAATAAGAACAATTTCCAGCAAGTATAGTGGCTGGAGAGACGAAAAGAATGCGAGAAATTACTATGGATAAAAATGCGATAAGAGAAACGGTGCGTATGATAGCAAGTGACCAGATTGTTATCAGCGTTGTAGGAGTAACTGTTTCAAGAAAAGATACACTTGAAAATTATATAACGGTAAACAACGAAATGATAACGGTAGTTGGGGGAAAGTCTCTGCTGATAAAGTACTTGGCAGGAGGCAGCTACGTGTTGACGATAAACGCAGGAAAATTATTTTGTGAAGGTAATACAGGATAAAAGTCTGAAAACGTAAGCACTACTTTTTTCTGGAACGGATTTTATGTATGGAATAGCCGGAATAGAAATGTCAATCATTTCGTCCGGCTATAATTGTCTTTATTTATAAGGCAACAATATAGAAAATCTGTTCAAGAAGGAGGTGGTTATAATGTCATCTGGCTGTGGGAAGCGAACTCAAGAAGATGTTGGAAAGCTTGTGGAATCCTGGCGTAAAATGGCTGGTTGGACACAGGAAACACTTGCAGGTTACTTGGGAATTTCAGCTAAACAATATCGGAGAATCTGTCGTAAATATGAGTATCAGTTTACAGGTACGCAGGCAAAATTTCTTTCAGAGCTGTCAGGAATAAGCATGGAGGATTTATTTCCTGATGTTGATATATGTATTGATTCGCGATTCTTGGCTAATATTAAAAAAATGCCAAGTTCACAGCAGACAGAGAAGATAACAATGGTAGAAATGGTAAATAGCGATGATGAAAATGATAATTTAATAATTGAATATGCAGGGGAAATAATGAGAATACAGGATAAAGAATTGAAGGCAGATATGACTAATCAATTAGGAGGTCTAGTGAAATTAAGTAGACGCTTAGATCAGAAAAAAAAAGGTTAAACGTTCGTTCACAACATGGTGAATGGGCGTTTTTTTTTGCCACAAGTATAAAAGGGACAAAAATGTCCCCTTAAAATTTGAAAAAACGTTTATATGTCCTTTTTCTGATTTTGATAATTGTTAAGATTAGACCATCACAAGAGAGGAGGTAGAAGCAATGACCAGAGATGAATACTTAGAATTTATCAGGCATCAGCCCTACGATTCAATGGGAGATTTTAGCTTCCTTTTGGATGAAAAAGCTGATAGCTCTGAAAATACTGCGACACAAGCAGTAAGAGACAATATGAACGCTGATTAATCTGCTGACAGGTTTTGCCTGTATAGCTGATTGATACATTAAGCAGCAAGGAGAGGCTTCGCAAGCCGCTCGGTATAAAAAAAACCGGGCAGATCGGAGTCTTTTTTTGCTGCTTTTTTTGTCTGCTGACAGCCCGGTGCCGAAAGGCAGAAAGGTGGTTGTCATGCTGACACTCAGAAAATTAAAAGAAATGATAGAGTCCCCGAAGAAAGGCGCAAAGAAGCCGACTCCTAAAAGTTTACGAGAGGGTAAGGCTCCGGTTATTGCTCAGAAAGTAATAAAGAGCGATACCGATCTGGTTACGATCACGGTTTATAAGAATGGATATGTAGTTTATGAGGCAATGAGTCGGGTAACGGTATTTCCAATCGAAGATATTTCCGGCTACCGCTATTCATCCGTGGCTGGAAGTAGTTATGGATGTGACCTGGATGAATCCTATTTTGAAGAAGCGGAATGGTATCTGCGTTTCCTTCTTCATGGAGAGGATCGCCTGAGTATCAATCTGGACAGTCGCAATCAGAAACATTGTGTTTCTTTATCTTCTGCTATGGAAGAAATGCAGTTATGTGAAACGGCAGCCGAGGATATGGAAGAAATGATTATTCAGCAGATGATGACAGAAAACATGATGAATATGCTGACATCAAATCAGAGAGAACTTGTTTATGCTCTTTATTTCGAACACCAGACTTTTCAGGAATATGCAGAGATTCATGGTATCAGTTCAGCAGCAGTCAACAACAGAAGAAAGAAGGCACTTGCAAGACTTAGTGCAAGTCTGACAGCATATTCCGAAAACGATAAGAAAAAGAATTTGAGAAAAAAATAAAAAAATTTGCGAGAGGGGGTTGGTAAAACCCCTCTGCCGGGCTTTATAGGTGAAGGGTTAATTCTTCAGAAAGAAAAACCCGGACTTGTACCTTGACAATTTCATACCAGCAGCGAGAGGATACCCGGAATTTTTCAGCTACGCATTCTTGCGGCGGAATCCGGTGAAAACGTGAGGGAATACAGATGGGAGGCACCCTTTGCAGGAAAGATTACGAATTACCTCTTGCGGCTTATAAATGCTTGATCCTTATTTAAATTGTTATTTCCATAAACGGAGATAACAGCAGATACCATGTGGCGGTGCTTCGCTTAGTGCAGGTGCCGCCATATGCATGTGCTGTTATCAATGAATTGGTATCAGTAACAGATAAAGTTGTCAGGGAGGTGGTTTCAATGATTGGATAGTGCAGGTACAGACCTGCTGAAAAGAAAAACGATGATAAGTGAAGAAAGAGAGGATTAAGTCAAAATGAAAATGAAGTTCAAAAGATTCTTATCAGGAGTCATGGCAGTTGCCACGTTAGCGTCTGTAATCGTTCAGCCAGTAGCTGTTTCTGCATCGGAATTAGAACCGGAAGAAATACCGTTTGAACAGCAGTATCCGGAATTAAAAGATGTCCAGAATTCACTTGATTCAGATGAAATTGTGGCAGCAAATGACATTGAACTTGCCTATGGACAGGAATTTGAGGTGGAAGTAGATCTGTCTGGTATCGAAGGGGTAGATGAAAACAAAATGAAAATCTTATTCCATGAGGCAAAGAATGAAGATGGTGCAGATTTTGACACTCACACACCGGATACCTATAAGGCTGTGTATGCTGTGGAGCCGGTTAGCGGACATCCAGCTTATAGAATCAGCAGAAATATCACAGTGAAAGAGCCGGAAACAGAGCAGCAGTCAGAAAGTTCTTCTGAGATTGTAGTTGATGACAATGGCGATACAGGAGATACGGAGCTGAGTGATGACGATTCAGATTCGCACCGGGAAATAGAGAACGAGATTGATTCCGAAACTGGACTGACTGTTTCAGAAGCATTAGAACAGGCAGAAAGTAATGGAATTGATCTGTATGCAATGGATGCAGGAGAAACCATAACCTTTATGGCTTCAGCAGGAAATGCAAGAAGTTCACAGCAGGTTTCTGTTACAAGGGGAACCATGTATCGTTACGCAGATTATGGATATGGTAGTTACCTTACTTATCAGTATACTGTGAAATTTGGTAATGTATCTGCCACAGCATACTGTGTACAGCCATCCAAGCCGGGACCTGGTACTGGAACGTACTCGATCAATAAGGTTGGAGATGGCAAGGCACTTGCGAAAGTATGTTATTACGGTACAAAGGCATCTGGAGATGATGGATTCTTTACAGAAGAGAATGGATATGGAAATTTAAGTGCCGGAGCCAGATTTATTCTGGTACACCTCGCAGCATCTTATGCAAATGGTAGTGGGGACGCTTTTTCAGGTGCAAACAGCACTGCACAGAATCTTGCAAAGAAACTTTATAATTATTGCGTTTCTCAACCGGATATTCCATCAGTGGCAATGTCTTTTTCTGATGCAAACGTAAAAGCCTATGTAGATGGTAACAGTCAGAGAACAAAGGATATTACTTTTAATGCCGATACATTACAGACAATTACCATGAAACTTCCGGCAGGGGTACAGCTTCATAACCTGACAACAGGAAAAACAAGTAAAGCTGGAGAAAGCGTTGAAATCTGTGGTGGCACAAAGTTTTATCTGTCTGCACCACTGACACAGGTAAGTGATGTGGCAGAGAGCTGGTCATCTACCATGAAGGGAAGCATTACAAAAGATTATTCTGCTTATAAGATTACCACAGGATCTGGAACACAGGATCTGGCACTGGTATTTGGAGAAGGTGTGGATGATGAAAAGTATGTGGACTTCAAAGTATCCTGGATTGAACTGGCAACCGTTGAAGTTGTGAAAAAAGATTCCACAGCAGATGTAAACCTTGCTGGTGCTGTATTTGGTATTTACAGCGATCCGGATTGCAAAAATCTGATTACTACAATGCCAGAAACGGACAGCAATGGCAAATCTTCTGCTACGATTGTAAAAACACAGGATACCGTATATCTGAAAGAAATGACAGCACCGAAAGGCTATGTACTTAATACGACAGCTTACAATGTGAAGCTGGTAGCAAGTAAGACTACATCCACAACAGTACCGGACAAGGAACAGCTTGGAGAACTGACAGTATATAAAGAAGGTCAGGTTCTTGCTGGTGCAGATGTTAGTGACAGTGGTGTTACATTTCAGTATGAAAACAGACGTCTGAAAGGTGCAGTATATAATGTATATGCCGGAGCGGATATTATGTCTGCTTATGGTGCGAAGATTTACAGCAAGGGTGATCTGGTAAAAGAAAATCTGTCCACAGATGAAAACGGAGCATGTGTTCTGAAAAATCTGCATCTTGGAACTTATGTTGTAAAGGAAATGCAGGCACCGGAGAATTTCTACAATGCAGGGGAAGAAAAAGAAGTAACACTTTCCTATGCAGGGCAGAATGTGGAAGTTGTATTTTCCGATGTGACATTTACAAATGACAGACAGAAAGCAGATGTGAATGTTGTGAAAAAGGATAACGATACAGAAAATCCGTTATCTGGAGGTATCTTCGCTCTGTATGCTGGCAGTGACATTGCAAATGCAGATGGAACAGTGGTTGTGAAGAAAGGAACACTGATTGAAAAAGCGACAACTGGAGCAGATGGAAAAGCAGCATTTACCGCAGATCTGCCGATTGGATTTTCTTATGTAGTGAAAGAAGAACAGGCACCAGAGAAATATCTGAGAAATTCAAAAGATGTATATACGGTCAAATTTGCGTACACCAATGATAATGAGCCGAAAGTTTCATTTACACATACGTTTGTGAATGAGAGAGTTAAAGCTAAGATTACTCTGGAAAAGAGAGACGCTGAGACGAAACAGGCAGTTGCACAGGGAGACGCAACACTGGAAAAAGCAGTATATGGACTGTATGCCCGTAATGATATTGTTCATCCGGACGGTGCGACTGGTGTAATCTACAAAGCAGGAGAACAGGTTGCTACACTGACTACGGATAAGAATGGACAGGCTTCTGTGGATAATCTGTACCTGGGAGATTACTTTGTGAAGGAGATTAGTCCATCTGTTGGCTATCTGGCAGATGAAAATGAGTATGACCTGGTTTGCAACTATGAAGGTGATCTAGTTGCTGAGGTCAAACGTGATTGTACTTCACTGGAACAGGTAATCAAACAGCCATTCCAGATTATTAAAGCAGCCAATAATGGCAAGACAGACGCTGATCTTTTGGCAGGAGCAGGATTCAGTGCTTATCTGGAGTCTTCTCTGACAAAGAAAGCGGACGGAAGTTATGATTTTGATTCAGCTACGCCGGTTGTAATTGGAGAAAATGGTGCAACAGAAATCTTTACAGACGAAAAAGGATATGCTTGCAGTATTGCACTTCCGTATGGAACTTATATTGTACGGGAAACAACGACACCGCACAATTATACTCCGGTGGATGATTTTACAGTTCGCATTACAGAGAATCATCCAAACACACCACAGACATGGCGTGTGCTTCTGGATGATGAATTTGAAGCGAAGTTAAAAATTATCAAACAGGATGATGAGACGAAAAAGCCAGTTTTACAGAAAAATACAGAGTTCAAGATCTATGATTTGGATAATAAGAAGTATGTAGAACAGGTTACCACTTATCCGACTACGGTGAAACATAAGTCTTATTTTACAGACGAGCAGGGATATTTGATTCTTCCGCAGAATCTGAAAATTGGAAAGTACCGTATTGAGGAGGTAAAGGCACCGTTTGGCTATACGCTGAACGAAAATTACTATGAGGTAACAGTGGATTCCAACACTGCATATCAGATGGAAGGAACTTCAGGGGATGTGATCATCGAAGTGATTTATGAGAATCATCCGGTTAAGGGAGAACTGACTATCGTGAAGAAAGGCGAAGTTCTGGATGGATTTGAAGATGATTTTACATATCAGACAGAAAATCTGGAAGGAGCAGAGTTTGAAGTTTATGCAGCAGAGGACATTTATACTGCAGATTTCCAGAAAGACGATAATGGAAACCGTATTCTGGAATATGCAGCAGGTACACTGGTAAAAACGGTTACAACCGATAAAGATGGAAATGCGGTCCTGAAGAATCTTCCACTTGGAAGTTATAAGATTGTGGAAACGTCTGCACCGGAAGGTTTTGTTTTAAATAGCGAAGCACAGACAATTAAATTCTCTTACAAAGACCAGGAAACACCAGTGATCGAACAGACAGCTACATTTGACAATGAACGTCAGAAAGTGGAAATTTCAGTGGTTAAGCAGGATGCGGATAATGAAGCACCAGTTGCAGGAGCAGAATTTGGACTGTATGCAAAAGCAGATATAGAAGCTCACGGAACAGTGATCGTGGAGGCTGATACACTGATTGGAACCGCAATTTCCGATGAGAATGGAAAGGCTGTATTTACACAGGATCTGCCATTTGGAGAGTATTATATCAAAGAACTGGCAGCCCCGAATGGCTATGTATCTTCTGATGAAGTGATTGAAGTGAAAGCTGAATATCAGGGACAAGAAGTAAAAGTTGTACAGGTTGCTTGTGTATTTAAGAATCAGCCGACCAAAATTGAGGTTTCCAAGTCTGATCTTACGACAGGAGTAGAGTTATCTGGTGCGACACTTACTGTGCTGGATAAGGATGGAAATGTAGTTGACACATGGAAATCTGTGAAGGGTGAGAAACATCTGATTGAACGTCTGACCGTAGGAGAAACCTATACACTTCGGGAAGAACTGGCTCCGTATGGGTATCTGAAAGCAGAAGAAATTACTTTTACTATCGAGGATACCGGAGAAATCCAGAAGGTGGAAATGAAAGATGATGTGCCAACAGGAACAATTCTTATTAATAAAAATGGAGAGTTCCTGGATAAAGTGACCCCACTGGATTCTGTGGGTGGCTGGATCAGTCATTTATTCCAATATGTGACAGGAAATCTGAAAGACGTTACGTTTGAAGTTTATGCACTGGAAGACGTGAAAGCGGCTGATGGAGAAAGTGAGGATTACTACAAAAAAGATGAACTGGTAGCAACCATTATGACGGATGATACCGGAGTTGCCAAAGTATCAGGACTTCCGCTTGGCAAGTATTATGTAAAAGAGAAAGCTACGGTGGATGGTTTTGTCCTTGATGATAAGGCAAGAGAAATTGATCTGACATACAGAGATCAGGATACTGCAGAAGTAACTTACTCTGCTGACTGGCAGAACAACCGTCAGAAAGCGGAGGTAGAAGTTGTGAAAAAAGAGAAAGATTCTGATCGAGTGCTGGAAGGGGCTGTGTTTGCTCTTTGTGCGAAAAATGATATTACAGGTGCTGATGGAAAGGTGATTCTGAAAGCGGATTCTGTGATTGAAGAACTTGCAACTGATAAAGAGGGTAAATTGACATTTACGGCAGACCTGCCGATTGGCTTTGAGTATTATATCAAAGAAACCACTCCGGCACCTGGTTTTGCAACAACAGATGAAGTACAGGAGTTTAAGTTCGAATATGAAGGTGCAGACAAGGAAAAAGTAACATATTCCTTTACTTTTGAGGACGAGCCTACTGTAATTGAAGTTACCAAGACATCTCTGACAGATGGAAAAGAACTGGAAGGGGCAAAACTTCAGGTAACTGATGAAGATGGTAAGGTGGTAGATTCCTGGACTTCCGGCAAAGAAGCTCATATCATCAAAGAGTTGGTAGTAGGACGCAAATATACTCTGACAGAAACAAAACCGGCAGACGGTTATGTAACAGCAGAAAGCATTACCTTTACCATTGAAGATACTGCAAAACCGCAGAAAATTGAAATGAAAGATGATGTGACGAAGGTAGAAATCTCTAAGACGGATATTTCCGGTAAAGAACTGCCAGGAGCAAAACTGACAATTCTCGACAAAGACGGTAAAACGGTAGAGAGCTGGACTTCTGAGGAGAAACCGCATTACATTGAAATGCTTCCGATTGGGGAGTATACACTTCGGGAAGAATCTGCCCCGGATGGTTATCTGATAGCTGAGGACGTGAAGTTTACAGTTGAAGATACTGGGAAAATCCAGAAAGTAGTTATGAAGGATGAAACAAAACCAACAGAAACACCAGTGCCGGAAAACCCAACCACACAGGTAACAGATACACCGAAAACAGGTGATGATACACACATGCTTCTTTGGATTCTGCTTGCAGTAGCAGGTATGGCAGGTGCAGTATCAGCAGTGTGGGTAGTGAGAAAAAAGAAATAAGAAACCTTTGACCAGGAGGGCATTTATGGACAGAATTGATTCATAAATGCCCTCTTTTGGCTAATACTAAGAAAAAATGAAAGGGGAATGTATTTTGAAACAGATATTGATTATTGCAGGAGTAGCGGTTATTGCAGCGGTTAATTTTGTAATGTACTGCTGTCTGAGAGTGGCATCACAGGAGGATCAGATGTTGGAACGAATGAGTAAAAGAAGGGAGCAGGAAGGAGACGATGATTAGATATGCAGAAGACAAGCCGAAGTCCTGTGAATACTGTTACTTTTGGAATGAGAAGAAGAAAGAATGCAGGCAGATGAGATGTTTTTATCGGCTTCCGGAGAAGCCGCCTGACCCAGATCCGCTTCATCGCTACTGGGTTCCATGTAAAGGCTGCCCATATGGGAAAAGTCCCTGCATTGGCTATTGCATGGCGAAAATATTAAAAGAACAGAGAGAGAAGAAGTCTGGATAATCGTACATATGTCTTTCCATATCATTATGGGGAGGAAGCTGAGCAGTACACGTTCTACCGGATTCCTAAGATTCTCTTTGTAAGCCCGGTATTTGGAAACTTATCCTGTGAGGCAAAATTGCTGTATGGATTATTGCTTGACCGTATGCAGTTATCTGTGAAGAACCGATGGCTGGATGCAGAGGGGAAAGTATATATCTATTTTTCGCAGGAGCAGATTTCAGGACTTATGGGATGTGGAGTGAAAAAAGTCCGGTGCCTGTTAAAAGAACTGGATGACAGAAAAGGAATCGGGTTGATTACAAGAGTCAGGCAGGGATTAGGAAATCCCGATAGAATTTATGTAAAAAAATGTGTGTCACCAGACAGGTTAAAAGGAAACTTGCAGTACGGTCAAAATGACCTGTCAGGAAAGGCAGAAATGACCGATACAGACAGGTGCAAATTGCCAGGTAATGATATAGAGGATAGTAATACTGAGAATAACGATACAGAGTATCATTCATTCTATTCGGATAGCAGTGAAATGAAAAGAAAAGAGGCAGAGCGTAGTGCCTATCAGCAGATTATTAAAGAGAATATTGGCTATGCCTATATTGTAGATGAGTTTAACCAGCAGATGTTGGATGAAATTGTCGGTCTGATGGTAGATGTGGTGTGCTCGGAACAGGAATTTATACGGATTGGAGGAGACAGAAAACCGCTTTCCGTTGTAAAAAGTCAGTTTCTGAAATTGGATTCAGAACATATGCGATTTGTTCTTCACTGTATGAAGGAAAATACCAGTAAGGTATTGAACATGAGGCAATATTTACTGGCAGTATTGTATAATGCACCACTAACGATCAGCAATTATTATTCATCTCTGGTACAGCACGATATGTATGAAGGAAATATATGATTTTACGGAAAGGAAGTGATTCAGGTGCAGGAGGAGGTAAATGAGAAAACGGTATCATTGTGTATTACCGGTGGCAAAGTAACAGTTCGCTTATTAAAACAGGCAATGATGAGATTCCTGGCTGCAATGGAAAAAGAAAAGGTGGAAAGATCAAGAAAACAGCAGCAGACAAAAGGACCGCCGGATAAAGAATATCATGGAAAGCAGAGCATGAAGAAGCTGGCACAGCAGAACGTACAGCTTTCCAATATTGAGATCACGGATAATAATATCAAGGCTTTTGAGAAAGTGGCGAAGAAATATGGCATTGATTTTAGCCTGAAGCGTGATAAGTCCGTAGATCCACCCAGATACTTTGTCTTTTTTAAAGCAAGGGACGTGGATGTAATGACAGCAGCATTTCGGGAGTTTACTGGAAAGACACTGAATAAAGCGAAAAAGCCGTCTGTCAGAAAGAAATTACAGGAAGCGATTATTGCCAGAAGCCAGGATAAGCAGCGAGAGCGGGAAAAAACAAAAGAGAAACAGAAGGAGCCGACGTTATGATTGGAATAAAAAATTTAAAGAAGAAACTCAAAGGATTCCAGGTACGTCCGCCCAATATGGAGAAAGCGAAGAAGGTTTTGCTGTATCTGCCATATGTGATTGTGTTCTATGTGGCAGGTAAATTTACCTGGCTGTATCAGTATTGCCGGGGCAGCACCGTGATAGACAGACTTGTTGTTCTGCTTACGAATTATCCTCTGGCTTTTAAGGACTGGCGTCCATGCTTTCAACTGAAAAGTCTGGTTGTAGGTACAGTTGCAGCAGTCAGCATATGGGGAGTCGTATATTTTAAGGGCAAAAATGGAAAAAAGTTCCGACAGGGTGAAGAATATGGTTCTGCACGTTGGGGAAATGAAAAAGACATAGCACCCTTTATTGATCCGGTCTTCGAGAATAATATCTTACTGACACAGACAGAACGGTTGACGATGAACAGCCGACCGAAGAAACCCAAGTATGCCAGAAACAAGAACGTAATCGTGATCGGAGGCTCAGGTAGCGGTAAGACCAGATTCTATGTAAAACCACAGCTTATGCAAATGCCGGATAATGTGAGTTTCGTGGTCACCGACCCCAAGGGAACCATCATTGTAGAATGCGGTAAAATGCTGGCAAGGGGAACACCGAAGAAGGATAAGAACGGAAAAATTATGCGTGATAAACATGGCAGAGTAATCATGTCACCGTATAAAATTAAAGTGCTGAATACGATTAACTTTGCAAAAAGTATGCACTACAATCCATTCCATTATATTCGTTCGGAAAAAGATATTCTGAAACTGGTAAATACCATTATGGTGAATACGAAAGGCGAAGGCGAAAAGTCCAATGAGGATTTCTGGACGAAAGCGGAACGTCTGCTGTATTGTGCTTTGATTGGGTATATCTGGTATGAAGCACCAGAGGAAGAACAGAATTTTTCGACTCTGCTGGAGTTTATCAATGCTTCTGAGACAAGAGAGGAAGATGAGGAATTTAAGAATGCAGTCGATGAACTGTTTGAGGAACTGGAAAGAGATAATCCAAATCATTTTGCAGTAAGGCAGTATAAAAAATACAAACTGGCGGCAGGAAAGACAGCAAAGAGTATTTTGATCAGTTGTGGTGCCAGACTTGCTCCATTTGATATTGCTGAACTTCGGGAGCTGATGTCTTATGATGAAATGGAACTGGATATGATTGGAGATCAGAGGACTGCACTGTTCATTATTATCTCTGATACGGACGATACGTTTAACTTTGTAGTGGCGATGATGTACAGTCAGCTTTTCAACTTATTATGTGACAGGGCAGACGATGTTCATCATGGAAGACTGCCTTATCATGTGCGAATCCTCTGTGACGAGTTCGCAAATAGTGTGACACGTTCTACGCCTAAAACGGTGGGAATAACCGACAAAAGCGTAGCCTAAAGTCACAAACAATTAAATAAATGTGGTTTTAGAGAACTGCATAACTGAAATCTCAAATGACGGGGTAACGCCCTGAAGGGGATTCACTAATACTCCGAATAGCGTCAGCCGAATACAGACGGTTGGGGTTATAAGCTCGGGGAAGTCGTGCGAAGCACACCCTAACGCTTAATGGCGAGGAAAGATTCGTAGAGGTACGGGTTGTGTGTGACAGTGCGGGTGGGGTTGCCATATGGTTAGAATGACCAAAAAGGCGGTCTGACAAAGATTCCGAATGTACGGCTCTAAACGAATGGCTTGCAGAAATGCAAGTGTACCAATGGGTACGCAAGCGGGGCAAAGTAAAAGTTGTTAGTATGAAATGCCCTCTGTGTTTACAGGACACAGGTATCTTGATGGATTCGCTCGAAGATAATGCTTGCAGGGCTAAAGGAACGACCTAAGTGGCAACAATCCTAAGTTATGCGGAACGTGGAAAGCAGCCAATACGGGAGCTGACTGTATCAGCGGAAAAAGTACCGTAGTTGTATCGAAAAGGAAAGGGATTGAAAGAGCCTTTCTATAATAAGTGCATTAGTGGCTGTGAGAGTAGAGGCACAGTACCTGTGAAGCCGTAACAATAAGCGGTGGAGGGATAGCCTCAAGCCGATACTAAGATTTTCTTTCATGCCTATATAGTAATCACCAAAATGGAGATTTTCATAGCTGTCGTGGTGCGACTAAGAAAAAATCATTCTCTGATAAGGAGCTGGTTACTATGGCAAAACGAATTGTAAACAAAGCAGAGCGAAATGCAGAAAGGTATGACGCTAAAGAAACAGGCTACCGATTATTTGAGGACAGCCAGAATGGAAAGACATTTGACAGGCTCATGCCGTTGATTGTGTCAGAGCAGAATATCATACTTGCATATCGAAATATCTGTAAAAACAGTGGGAGCAAAACTCCCGGCACAGATGGGAAAACGATTGTAGCGATACAGTCACTGCCCATCGAATCGGTCATTAAAACCGTCAGAAATAAGTTGAACTATTATCAGCCAAAAAAGGTTAGACGAGTTGAAATCCCGAAAGACAACGGAAAAACCCGCCCATTAGGGATTCCGAGTATTTGGGACAGACTGATACAACAGTGTATCTTACAGATACTGGAGCCGATTTGTGAAGCGAAATTTCATGAGCGGAACAATGGTTTCAGACCATATCGGTCAACGCAGAATGCAATCGCACAATGCTATAAAATGGCACAGTTGCAGAATCTGCACTTTGTAGTAGATGTAGACATTGTTGGCTTCTTTGATAATATCGACCACAGTAAGTTGATTCGGCAGTTGTGGGGAATCGGCATACAGGACAGAAAGCTGATTATGATAATCAAGCAGATGCTGAAAGCGGAAATCCTGTTCAATGACATTATAATCACTCCCGAAACGGGTACACCACAGGGGGGATTCTATCCCCACTTCTTGCAAATGTTGTATTGAATGAACTGGACTGGTGGATTGCCAGTCAGTGGGAAATGTTCAAAATCAAAGAGGGTAAAACAGGTTTAGAGTTTAACAAGACTGATAAAGAGGGAAACGTCCTCACAGTAGACAGAACGCAGAAATGGAATAAGCTGAGAGCAAAAACCGATTTGAAAGAAATGTATATCGTAAGGTATGCAGATGATTTTAAGCTATTCTGTCGGGATTATGCAATGGCGAAAAAGGTAATGTGTGCCACAAAACTCTGGTTGGCAGAAAATCTGCATTTACAGACCAGTGGAGAAAAGTCGGGTATCACAAACTTGCGGAAGAATTACACTACTTTCCTCGGTATCAAATTTAAGGTTGTACCAAAAGGCAGTAAGTGGGTAATACGTTCCCACATGGCAGACAAGAGTAAAGCAAAGGTCATTAAAAAGCTAAGTGACGTTTGGAAAGACATAAAGAATCCGAGCAAACAAAGCGAGATAGACCGAAATATAAGTCTTTATAATGCAATGGTTATGGGAATGCACAACTATTACTGTATGGCAACTATGGTATCAGCAGACTTTGCGGAAATCGCCTTTAAAGTAACGGGAAAAAGTAACGGCATGAATCATAATAACCGCTGTTACCCCATAGAACGTCAAGGCGAGATAACCAGCAAGTTTATTCAGGAAAAGTATGGAAAGTCTAAGCAGTTCCGATGGATAAAGGGAAGAATGATTATCCCTGTTGGATATGTGGCTTATGAATACCCCAAATATAAAAGGCGTGAAGTCAATAAATATGTGAGGAAGTATTCAGACATCGAAAACTGTATCAGCTACGATGTTATGAAATACATGATGGAAAATGCACATCTCTACCCTACGTTGGAGATGGCAGACAACGCTCTTTCGAGATATATCGCACAAAAAGGCAAATGTGCGGTAACGCACAATGCCCTGTCAATATCAGATATGGTATGTGTGCATATCAAACCATGTAAGGGAGAGCGAAACGACACTTACAGGAATTTGATTATCCTGTCAAAAGAGGTGTCAGAACTGGTTGGAGCAACGAATCCTGTAAAAATTGGAAAGTTGCTTAAAGACTTACAGTTGACCGAAGAAATGAAAGATAAAATCAATAAACTCCGAAAACACAGAGAGTTGGAGGAAATACAATTCGAGGACTATATAGGCACTAAAAAGTAATCTTAGTCGGTGGAACGCCGTGTGATGGGAAACTATCACGCACGGTGTGGAGCGGGGGAAAAGCCCGAGGTGGAAACGCCAGAGGCTTACCTATCGCTATTCGGCCAGATTCCGAAGTTTGATAAGCTCATTGCAACCATCCGAAGCAGAGAAATCTCAGCGTCCATTATCCTGCAATCACAGTCTCAGCTTAAAACAATTTACAGGGATGCAGCCGAAACCATTACAGGCAACTGTGACACAATGTTGTTCCTTGGTGGTAAGGAAAGTACCACATTGAAGGAAATTTCAGAGACACTGGGAAAGGAGACAATTGATTTATATAATACATCAGATACAAGAGGTCAGAGCCGGTCTTATGGATTGAATTATCAGAAGACAGGCAAAGAACTGATGAGCCGGGATGAACTGGCAGTCATGGATGGTAATAAATGTATTTTACAGTTACGTGGTGTCCGTCCATTTTACAGTGATAAGTTTGACATCACAAAACATAAGCGGTATAAGCAGTTATCCGATTATGACAAAAAAAATGAGTTTCATGTGGAAGAATACATGAAACACCAGATGGAAGTACGGCTGGAGCCGGAAGAACAGTTTGACCTTTATGTGTATGAAGGAAGCGAACTGGAAAAGCAAATAAATACTGAAAAAGAAGGCACAGAGCATGTAGAGGAAAACAATACATAGCTCTTTTTTGATGCCCTTTTGGGAGGTAATACTATGCACAAGCATGAAAGACCGCCCATTAGGGCGGAACCTCTGAGTAGAAATTACCGGAACAATACAACAAAGCAGGAATTTCGAAAGGAGAACATAGATTATGGCGTTTTTTACATCAGCAATTAATATTTTACAGACTCTCGTAGTCGCTATTGGAGCCGGATTAGCAGTTTGGGGAGTAATCAATCTGCTGGAAGGTTATGGAAACGATAACCCTGGAGCAAAATCACAGGGAATTAAGCAGCTTATGGCAGGTGGAGGTGTCGTTCTGATCGGTACACAGCTTGTACCATTACTGGCGAACCTTTTTTAGCCGGGAAAGTAAGAAGGGAGAACACGCATGGATAAGATTTTTGAAGCAATAGAAGAATGGATGCGGAACCTTCTTACAGGCATGGTTAGCTCAAACCTGACAAACATGTTTACTGACGTAAATGAAAAAACAGGAGACATTGCAAGTCAGGTTGGGCAAACGCCCCAGGGATGGAGCGGCAGTATCTTCAGTCTGATTCAGAATCTGTCAGACTCCGTGATTGTGCCGATTGCCGGAATGATCATAACCTTTGTGCTGTGCTATGAGTTGATTTCTATGCTCACAGAAAAGAACAACATGCATGACATTGATACATGGATGTTCTTTAAATATTTTTTCAAAATGTGGGTGGCGGTCTGGTTTGTAAGCAATGCGTTTACGATTACCATGGCGATTTTTGATGTGGGTCAGAATGTGGTAAACCGGGCAGCAGGAGTGATCAATCAGCAGACAGCAATCAACATTGATTCGGTAGTTACTTCAATGGAAACTGCGATGGAGTCAATGGAGGTAGGAGAGCTGATCATATTGGCATTAGAAACTCTTTTGGCGAGTCTGTGCCTGAAGGTTATATCCATATTTATAACGGTCATTCTATATGGTCGTATGATAGAAATTTATCTGTATTCGTCAATCGGAGCAATTCCATTTGCAACCATGAGCAATCGGGAATGGGGGCAGGTTGGCAGTAACTATTTAAGAGGACTTTTTGCACTGGCATTCCAGGGATTTTTCATTATGGTATGCGTGGGTATTTATTCGGTTCTGGTTGCAAATATACAGGTGTCAGATAACGTGCATACAGCACTGCTCAGTGTAATGGCTTATACAGTGATACTGTGTTTCAGTCTTATGAAGACAGCTAATTTCTCAAAGAGCATATTTAATGCACACTAAACGAAGGAGGAGAAGGTATTGGAAAAATATCAGATTATTTATGCAGATCCGCCATGGCAATATCGAAATGCTAAAGGAACGGGCGTTGCCGAAAATCATTATAAGACAATGTCAGTGGAGGAGATTTGCAGCTTGCCGGTTAAGGAATGGACTGACAAAAATGCTGTGTTGTTTTTATGGGTCACATGCCCACAGTTACCCGAAGCTTTTAAGGTAATGAAAGCGTGGGGATTTGAATATAAAACAGTTGGATTTGTCTGGTTAAAGCCGAAAAGAACCGGAGAGGGATATGTATTGGGAATGGGATATTGGACACGTTCCAATGTAGAAATATGTTTGATAGCTACAAAAGGGAAACCCAGGCGAAAGTCAAAAACAGTTTCACAGCTTATTTTTTCTCCACGGGAAAAACACAGCAAGAAACCAGATATAACAAGAGATCTGATTATGGAACTTATGGGAGATTTACCAAGGCTGGAAATGTTTGCGAGGGAGAGTACACCTGGATGGGATGTCTGGGGGAATGAAGTAAACAGTACAGTAGATATTTTAAATCGTGAAGATGGGAGATGATGGAGGATGGCTTTTGTATCTGTACCCAAAGATCTGACAAAGGTAAAAAATAAGATTATTTTGAACCTTACGAAACGTCAGCTTATCTGCCTTGGCATTGCAGGAGCAGTTGGGCTTCCGTTTTATTTCCTTACAAGAGGAATGATTGGTTCAAGTAATGCGGCAACCGGAATGTGTCTGTTGATGCTTCCGGCTTTTTTATTTGCCATGTATGAAAAGGATGGACTTCCACTGGAAATAGTTCTGAAAAATATGATTACAGTAAAATTCATCCGTCCGCCAGTACGGAAGTATGAGGTTGAAAATTTGTATGAGAAAAAGAAAATTGTGACAAAAGCGAAAGGAGGCACTGCTCATGGAAAAAAGAAGAAACGATAAATGGCAGTCTCAGCATACTGAGGATTCCGTTTATCAGGAGGACTGGTGGCTGGATGAAGAAGATTCAGAAGAACTGCCAGTGTTTGATCCGGATGAAGCAGAAGATTATGCCAAGCACAGACAGCGTTTAACTGGAGAACCTGTGGTTACAGGGTATGAGGCTCTGGAAAGACGCAGAGGTGTTCGCAGACCAAGGCGTAAACTTACCAGACGTGAGAAACGTGCTTTGAAAAAAGCACAAAAATATGAGGAAAAACTGCATAAAACACAGGAAAAGGAAGACAAAAAGAGGGCGAAACAGGAGGAAAAACAAAAAGTCCGTGAAGAAAAAGCAGAAGAAAAACGCGTGAAAAAAGAGAAAAAGGGAAAACAGAAATCTCAGTCATCAATCTCTGCAAAAGGAAAGTCAAAAGTAAAAAGCAGTTCTGTAAAAAAAGCAGGCAGCAAGGGTAACACGGCATCGAAAAAAGAGAAGAAGATTACCGCACAGCAGTCTATTCCATACAGAGAAATGGGAAAAGATGGAATCTGTCGTGTCGAGGATGGCTATTATTCCAAAACAATCCGCTTTTATGATATTAACTATCAGTTAGCTCAGAACGAAGATAAAAATACGATTTTTGAAAACTGGTGTGATTTTCTGAACTATTTTGACAGCACAATTCATTTCCAGTTGTCCTTTATCAATCATCACAGCAATATGACAGAGTATGAGGACGTGATTCGGATTAAGAAACAGAATGACAGTTTTGACGATCTGCGTACAGAATTTGCACAGATGCTCAGAAACCAGCTTGCAAAGGGAAATAACGGACTTGTCAGAACAAAGTACCTTACATTTGGGATTGAAGCAGATAATATTCGGGAAGCAAAACCAAAGCTGGAACGTATTGAAACGGATATTCTGAATAATTTCAAAATACTGGGTGTATCGGCATATCCGTTGAATGGTGTGGAGCGTTTACAGATTATGTATGAAACATTCAACCAGGACAGTAAGGTGCCGTTTCAGTTCAGTTATGATGATGTACTGCGTACCGGATTGAATACAAAGGACTATATTGCTCCATCCAGTTTCCTGTTTAAGAACGGAAAAGATTTTCAGATGGGAGATACGATGGGTGCAGTTTCCTACTTGCAGATTCTGGCACCGGAGTTGACGGACAAAATGCTTGCAGAGTTTTTGGAAATGGACTGTAATCTGCTTGTCAATCTGCATATCCAGTCCATTGACCAGATGAAAGCAATCAAACTGGTAAAGGCAAAGGTTACAGATATTAACCGCATGAAAATTGAGGAACAGAAGAAGGCGGTTCGCTCCGGATATGATATGGACATCAGTGCGACTCGTTCCTGAACAAAGCCTTCGTGGTTGAAGGACAAAATCAGGCACTAACAAAAGAACGAAAATTTCAGATGTTAGGAGAACTAACAATCCAAGAGGTGGAATGATGGGGTAACGCCCTGAAACGCCCCCTTAATACTCCGACTGGCGGGTGTAAGTGAAAACTGACCTGTCAGAAGCTCGGTGAAGTCGGCTGAGAGTAGCCGTATGGATTGCTGGATAATTACCAGCCCCACGAAAGCTGTCCAGAGGTGGACGGTGCTACCTATAGGCCGGAGGTCTACAAAATACCCAAGGTCAGAATGTTTGAAATATGACTGACGAAAACCGCGAATGTAAGGGTCTATACCATGACGGCATAGAAATGTGCCGGTAGCGTTCATCGCTAATCAGTGTGGTGGAGTAAAAATTGATGTTATGAAACACCATAGCACGTTACAGGCGTGTTCAAGCTGACAGGCTTAAAGCGGAGACCTAAAGGTATATGTAAAGATAGGATTGTTGGAACGAGGAAAGGCAGTAGGCTTCTACCATTAGGAAGTAAGCAGACGAAACATATAAGCTGCTGCACTACTGCTGAAAAGCAGAGGTCGAACCGATGATGTTTTCTGCGAAAAAGAGGAAAACGGAGGAATGGCCTCAAGTCAGTCAAACAGGCAACTTAGCACTTAGTCGCAATTAGGATTGCGAGTATGACAAAAAGAAGTCACTCGCCGTAAAGGAGAGTGATGCCTGATGCCAAATGAGAAGAAACCAAAAACCAAATGCGTGGAGTATCTCCGCCATGCTGAATACTACGATATGCAAAGTACCTTTGATGAACTGTATGCCAGAAGTCAGGCAGGAGAAATTTTCGAGAACCTGATGGATGTGATACTTTCAAGAGAAAATATCTTGCTGGCCTATCGGAACATCAAATCCAATACCGGGAGTATTACGCCGGGAACAGACAAGCTGAAGATTTCTGATATTGGTAAACTTACCGCTGATGAAGTCACAGCAAGGGTACGCAAAATCGTCAAGGGAGCTAAAAACGGCTACACCCCAAGAAGCGTAAGACGCAAAGACATCCCAAAACCAAACGGGAATACCAGGCCACTGGGAATCCCTTGTATCTGGGATAGATTGGTACAGCAATGTATCAAGCAGGTCATGGAGCCTATCTGCGAAGCCAGGTTCAGCAACAATAGCTATGGATTCCGTCCAAATCGGTCGGTTGAAAATGCGATAGCGGCAACCTACAGGCTTATGCAAAAGTCAGGACTTCACTATGTAGTAGAGTTTGACATAAAAGGTTTCTTTGACAATGTAGACCATTCAAAACTGATAAAACAGTTATGGTCACTGAATATCCGGGATAAAGAACTGCTCTATGTAATCCGTAGGATTCTCAAAGCTCCAATCCTCATGCCGGACGGCCACACAGAACACCTAACAAAGGGAACGCCGCAAGGCGGAATTATTTCCCCACTATTGGCAAATGTGGTGCTGAATGAACTTGACCATTGGATAGAAAGCCAATGGCAGTGCAACCCGGTAACGGAAAACTACGCTTACAGAGAAAATGCGGCAGGCTGTCCGATACAAAGCCATGCGTACCGGGCAATGCGGAATACACGGCTGAAAGAAATGTATATCGTGAGATATGCAGACGATTTTCGGATTCTCTGTAGAACAAGGGAACAGGCAGACCGGACGCTGATTGCGGTCACGCAATGGCTGAAAGAACGCCTGCGCCTTGATGTTTCACCGGAGAAAACGAGAGTTGTTGACGTCAGACGGAGCTATTCTGAATTTCTCGGATTCAAAATCCGACTACGCAAAAAGGGGAAAAAGTACGTCGTTCAATCGCACATGTGCGATAAAGCATACAAAAAGGTTAAAGCCAGCCTGACTAAACAAGTCGGAAATATCAAATTTCCCAGAAAAGGACGTGGAGAAGCCGGAGAAGTACGGCTGTTCAACTCCATGGTTATGGGAATCCAGAATTACTACCAGTTAGCCACTGACATCAGCATAGACTGCGGTGATATTGGCAGAACTGTTAATACAGTTCTCAAAAACAGGCTGAAATCTGGAAAGACACACCGGCTGAAAAAGGAAGGCCGTGACCTGACAAAAACGGAAATCCAAAGATATGGGAAATCGGAGCAACTAAGATATATAGCACAATCCAAAGAACCGATTTATCCAATAAGCTATGTTCAATGTAAAAATCCAATGAGTCAGCGGCGAAAAGTGTGCGCTTACACAGCGGCAGGAAGAAGTGAAATCCATGACGATTTGCGGATAAACACTTTCTTACTGCTACAGCTAATGAGAGCGCCTACATACAGCCGCAGTACAGAGTATGCGGATAACCGTATCTCACTGTTCTCCGCTCAATGGGGAAAATGTGCGGTAACGGGAAAGAAATTTCAGTGTATATCAGAAATTCACTGCCATCACAAGAAGTCAAAAGGAATTGGAGGCAGCGATAAGTATGAAAATCTGGTATTGGTGCTTGCACCAGTACATGAACTGATACACGCAGTTGATGAGGACACTATTCGTTCTTATCTCACCGCTCTTAAATTGGATACTTCACAGCTCACAAAGCTGAACAAACTGCGAACATTGGCAAAAAGGAAACCCATTGATTTGGAGAAGCCAAATCTTACGAATAATTCTCATAATGGTATGACTAAGGAGACTAAGAAATCTGTTTGATTGATGGAACGCCGGATGCGGTGAAAGTCGCATGTCCGGTGTGAAGCGGGGGAAAAGCTGGAGATAACTTCAAAGGCTTACCTATCGCTATTTCCTTCTGATCTGAATACATACGGAGGGGAAGCAAAACGACTTCTGGAAGATTTGCAGTCCAGAAATGAGCGAATGTTTCTTGTAACAGTGGTATTTTTAAATACTGCGAAAGATAAGCAGGAACTTGAAAATGTTGTGTTTCAGACAGCAGGTATTGCACAGAAATATAATTGTGCATTGAAAAGACTGGATTATCAGCAGGAACCGGGACTTATGAGCTGTCTTCCGCTTGGTAAAAACTGGATTCCGATCAAGCGTGCATTGACAACGACTTCAACAGCTATTTTTGTTCCATTTACAACGCAGGAATTATTTATGGCAGGGGAATCTATTTATTATGGTTTGAATGCATTATCCAATAATTTGATTATGGCTGACCGTAAAAAGCTGAAGAATCCGAATGGACTGATTGTTGGTACACCGGGTGCTGGTAAATCATTTGCGGCAAAGCGTGAGATTACGAATGTTTTTATCGTTACGAAAGATGACATTATTATCTGTGATCCGGAGGGCGAGTATTTTCCATTAGTCCGGGCATTTAAGGGGCAGGTCATCCGTATCTCCCCAAACAGTCATGATTATATTAATCCGATGGATATTAATCTAAACTATGCTGATGACGATGATCCGCTTTCACTGAAATCAGATTTTATCCTTTCCCTCTGCGAGCTTATTGTAGGTGGAAAGAATGGACTGGAACCAGTAGAAAAGACAATTATTGATCGTTGTGTACGAATGGTGTATCAGGATTATCTTGAAGACCCGGTGCCAGAGAAAATGCCAATTCTGGAAGATTTATACAATCTGCTTCGGAAACAGGAAGAAGCAGAAGCACAGAGACTGGCAACTGCATTGGAAATTTATGTTAATGGTTCTTTAAAGGTATTCAACCACCGTACTAATGTAGAACTGAACAACCGTCTGGTATGTTTTGATATTAAAGACTTAGGAAAACAGCTTAAAAAGCTGGGAATGCTGATTGTTCAGGATCAGGTGTGGAACAGGGTTACGATTAACCGTTCCGTCCATAAATCAACCAGGTACTATATTGATGAGTTCCATTTGCTTTTGAAGGAGGAACAGACAGCAGCATACAGCGTAGAGATCTGGAAGCGATTCCGTAAATGGGGTGGTATTCCGACTGGTATCACACAGAACGTAAAAGATCTGCTTGCTTCAAGAGAAATCGAGAACATTTTTGAAAATTCGGATTTTATTCTGATGTTGAATCAGGCTTCTGGAGACAGGCAGATCTTGGCAAAGCAGCTTAATATTTCGCCACATCAGTTGTCTTATGTGACCAATAGTGGGGCAGGAGAAGGTCTTATTTTTTACGGAAATACGATTATTCCGTTTAAAGACAGATTTGATAATTCTCTTATGCTTTATGCATTAATGTCATCGAAACCGGAAGATGTGGAGAAACGTGAAAAACTTGGTATTAAGGGCAGAGATGACGTTTAAAGAGGAGGCAGGACAAAATGAGAAAATGGCTTGCGGGACTGCTTTTTATCGTATCAGTGGTACTGCTCACTATCAGCATTTATTTCCTGATGGGTATGTTTTTGCAGGAGAGACAGGATAATCAGTTACAGCATCAATTGCAGGAAGTGTTGCAGGAAAAATCAGATGAGACAGGAGAAGATTCTTCTGGTGATTCACTGACACAAATAGATGCAGGAATCCTGGCTTTACATGAAGAAAATCCAGACTGTATCGGCTGGATTACAATTGAAGGAACCAGAATAGATTATCCGGTTATGCACCGTCCGGGAGATAAAGATTATTATCTGCACCGGGATTTTAACGGGGAATATTCTGCCAATGGTTGTCTGTATCTTGCGGAAGAATGTGTGCCGGGAGATTCAGACAATCTGATTATCTATGGTCATCATATGAACAGTGGAAAGATGTTTGCTGATCTTGAAAAATATAAAGATGAGGATTTTTATAAGGAACATCCGATGATTCAGTTCCGTACCATCTGGGGAAATGAAGAATATGAGATACTGGCAGCATTTACCACACCTGTTTATACAGGAAATGATTTCAATTATTACAGTTTTATAAAGGCACAGAAAGGGGAAGATTATGAGTACTTTATTAGAGAAATTAAGCGAAAAGGAATCTATGAAACCAAAGTTACAGCCTTCTATGGAGAAAAACTGCTCACATTGTCCACATGTGAGTACTCACAGAAAAATGGGCGTATGGTCGTGGTTGCAAAAAAAGTGGAAAGAACTGGGGGATAATGACATGACAGATAAAGAAATTGAGAAGGAATTTGGCTACGAAGATATGGAAGAAGACTGGGATGACGATTTAAGTGAAGTGATCGACATCGAGGAAGAAAATGACTACTATGAGGACGATGACCTTGACTATGGCGAATGTGACTATGAAGATGAGCTGAATGTTCAGGAGACAGAGCTTCCCAAGGGAAAAAAGAAATATGACAGCATCCTGGACTGGGACAGAGAAGATTATTGGGCATATGGCTGTTCGGCTAAAAAATTACTGGAAATGCAGTTTGCTGATATGATGAGCATTGCCGGATTACTGGAAGTCGTCGATTCACTGATTCTGATCGGAGAGACACAGCAGCACGAATTACAGGGCAATGTTTCAGACATCTCTACGAAACTGAAAAACAGAGCGATTTCCATTGTAGACAGATGGGAGAATTTCTTAGACAAAGACTATGAGATCAGGAGATGAGAACCATGCAGGAGCATGAATACAAAGCAAGGGATAAAACCGTTCAGAAGATGAGCCGTGATGGACTGCGGGAAGAAAACCTTCGGAGTAAGACGGAAAAAAGAATCACCGGACGTGAGGCAGATGAAAGAAAGGTAGCTGGTCACAGAGAACAGGAACTTGATTTCGGAAAAGCAAGAAAAGCTCATATTTCCGATGAAAAAATTGACGAAATCACGGAAGGAAAACAACGATTGCGATCCAGACGTGATTTCCTGGAACAGGAAGACATTTCTGAATCGGAAGAAATGGAAACATCAGAAATAAGTGATTTAAGAGCAGGCGAGGAGAAATCTTCGCCTGTTTCACGTTCCAGACTTCGTAAGGACAGTATTCGTGGGCATCCAGGACGTGAAGCAGAGCCTGAGATACCAGAACTGGACAGGCAAAGCCGGAAGAAAAAAATGGTTACAGCGTATGCGTCAAAAGAGCAGAAACGCTACCATGAAAAATCAGAAATTGATGAAAAATCAATGGAAGACTTTCGGGAGGAAATTAAGAATAAGACCAAGAGAGAGCAGATTTTAAAAGAGCAGAAGCAGTCAAAATCCCGTCTTATTTTTGATGATGAAGGAAAAGACAGGATTCTCGGAAGTGGTATGGTAAAACGAAGTGCCGTGGCTGTTGAAAATGTAATATCCGCTTATGGGCAGAGAAGGGCCAGAGAGGATACGGATGATAATGCTGCTCTGGATGCGGCTGATCAGGCTGAGCTTATGGGGGAATCACTTGCGAGAAAATCCATCTATGTCCGACAGCGTTTGAAGGAAAGCCGACAGAGAAATAACCGATTAAGGGAAAGTGTTCTGGAGGAAACAGAAAAATCCCGTCTGCAATTTGGCAGTGATTCGTCCAATGAAGCGAAAAAGGCAATCCAAAAAGAAGCAGAACAGAAAAAACAGTCTGCATTAAAGAAACTTTTACAGAAAAAACGTTATCAGAAGCAGTATCAGGCAGCAAAACAGGGAAAAGCAGTGAAAGATGCGGCAGTTGTAAATGCACAGAGATTTACAGAAAAAGCGAAGGCGGCAGTCAAAGAACTGGTTGCACAGAATCGAAATATTCTATTATCTATTGGCATTATGGTTTTGCTGTTTGCATTAATGGCAACGAGTCTGTCAAGCTGTGCAGCATTATTTCAGGGAAGCACAAATGCCATAGTTTCCACCAGTTATTCCAGTGAAGATGAGGATATTTATGCGGCTGAAAATGCGTATGTAGCATTGGAAAATGCACTGAATGAGCAGATTAATCAGATGAAGGAAACACATTCTGATTATGATGAATTTCAGTTCCAGATTGATGAAATCGGACACAATCCATATCAGCTTATTTCTTATCTGACTGTTAAATATGGTGGTTTTACATATGCAGAGGTGGCAGATGAAATCAAAGAGATTTTTAAAGAACAGTATGGCTTATATACAAATTCAACAAGAGAGACTGTGACAGAAAAGAAGAAGGTAAAGGTTGGAGAATCACTGGGACAGGTTGTGACCAGTGGGTATTGCAACTGCCCGATCTGTTGTGGTCAGTGGAGTGGCGGACCTACTGCCAGTGGAGCGTATCCACAGGCAAATCATACGATTGCGGTAGATGCATCGAATCCTTTTGTACCGATGGGAACGCATGTCATTATGAATGGAGTGGAATATGTTGTAGAAGATACAGGAGCATTTGCGAGATATGGTGTACAGTTTGATGTTTACTATGGTGACCACGCTTCTGCATCTGTACATGGACACCAGACCTGGGAAGCCTACATAGCAGACAGTAATGGAAGTCAGGAAGTGGAAGTGACAACGACAAGAGAAGTAAACCGACTGGATGTGACACTTACCAATCATAATCTGGATACAGTCCTGAGAAATCGTATGACGGATAAGGAGCAGGAAAGGTATGACGCTTATAACAAGTATTATGGAAATCGTGATTACTTATTTGACTTGAACAGTATTCCGACAGGTGGTGCAGGATTCGGTTATGATATTCCGGCAGAAGCTCTTTCTGATCCACAGTTTGCAAAAATGATCAGAGAGGCAGAAAAATACCTGGGCTATCCTTATGTATGGGGTGGTGCATCTCCATCTACCAGTTTTGACTGCTCAGGTTTTGTGTGCTGGGTAATCAATAACTGTGGTAATGGCTGGAATGTAGGAAGAACTACCGCAGACGGATTACGCTCTTATTGTTCCTATGTATCTCCATCAGATGCGAAACCGGGAGATCTGATCTTTTTCCAGGGAACGTATGACACGCCTGGGGCAAGCCATGTAGGAATTTATGTGGGTAATAACATGATGATTCATTGTGGTAATCCGATTCAGTATACAAGTATTGCAAGCTCTTATTGGCAGCAACATTTTATGGCATTTGGCAGGATTCACTAGAAGGGAGTGATCGAATGTGAATATGCGACTGAAAAAAGTTCTGGATGATATTCAGAAAACGGAAGATAAGATTCTGGAATTACAGGAATATGTAAAGAAATTGAAGATTCAGAAAAAGCAGATGGAAGATGCAGAGATTATCAAAGCAATCCGTTCTATGAAAATGGGTAGTCATGAAATGCTGACATTTTTGGATGGGATTCAGAAAGGAACCGTTACGATGCAGTTTGATGAGGAAGGCAATCTTTCCATGGACAATCAGGAAACAGGAACAGTAAAAGAAAAAAGTTTAGAGGACGAAAAGATGTTCTCCGAATCGGAAGCAGAAAGAGAGGTTTTGGAAGATGAAGAATAAAGTATTGAAGAAAATTTTAATGGCGATGTTGACGGCAACTATGCTGATCGGTTCGGTAAGTGCGACAGCTTTTGCACAGGCAAATGAAAATGCAGAACAGCCGGAAACCACTCAGGTGGTGGAAGAACAGCCGGCAGAACAGCCTGCCACAGAAGAAACCCCATTTTCGACACCTGGAAATGGGCAGCTTGTAGATGATAAGGGAAATGACAGCTCAAAGCAGTTCCTGACGGTACAGACGAAAAACGGGAATACCTTTTACATGGTCATTGATCGTGCGGGCAGTTCAGAAAATGTATATATGATGTCACTGGTGGATGAAAATGATCTTGCAGAATTTTTGGATGAAACGAAAGAAACAGAAAAGAAAGAAGAACCTGCGGTTGTGCTTCCAGAGACGACTACGACACCGGAGCCAGAAGCAACAACTCAGCCGGAGACTGAAAAAAAGCAGGAATCTATTGGTAATAAAGGATGGCTGTGTGCAGCACTTGGCGGCGGAGCAGTACTGGTTTTGGGTGGTATTGTTGTAGTTGTCATCAGCAAACTAAAAAAGAAAAAGGAAGAGGGCATCGTAGAAGAAGGTCTGGAGTTTGCAGACGATACACCATACATCAATGAAGATGAAGAAAAAGCAGCAGAACAGAAATAAAAGGAATGGGAAAAGGACAGTCATAGGTTGGCTGTCCTTTTGCAAAGGAAGAACAGGAGGAAATTATGGCGAAATTTTTAGTGATTGCAGAGAAACCAAGTGTGGCACATAGCCTTGCAAAGAATTTATCGGCGTACCAGAGAGAGGACGGGTATCTGGAAGGTAACAGTTGTATTGTCAGTTGGTGTCTCGGACACCTGGCAGAATATGCTCCGCCGGAAAAATATGATGAAAAATATACAAAATGGAAATTTGATGATCTGCCGATTATTCCAGATATATGGCAGGTGCAGGTGTCTGAAGACAAGAAAAAACAGTTTGAAATATTATGCAGATTAATGAACCGGGAAGATGTGGCGTATTTGGTAAATGGGTGTGACGCAGGACGTGAAGGTGAGCTGATCTTTAAGCGGGTGTATGATCTTGCCAGATGCCAGAAACCTGTGAAGCGACTCTGGATCAGCTCAATGGAGGATGAAGCAATTCAAAATGGATTCCGTTGTCTGAAAGATGGAAGTGACTATATAGGACTTTGCAATGCTGCGGTATGCAGAGCACAGGCAGACTGGTTAATTGGCATGAATGCAACCAGAGCATATACAACCAGATATTTTAAACGTCTGGTTGTAGGCCGGGTGCAGACACCGACACTTGCCATGCTGACAGAAAGAAAGGAAAAAGTAGAGAATTTCCAGAAAGAAGCCTATTATAAAGTTTCTTTATCAGATGGGAAAATGACAGTTACTTCGGAGAATATCCTTTCAGAAAAGGAAGCAGCAGATTTGCAGAAACTTTGTAATGGAGCGGATGCGATTGTAACGAAAGTAAAAAAAGAGCAGAAGAAAATCTCTCCGCCTAAGTTATATGATCTGACCAGCTTACAAAGAGAAGCAAACCGTTTTTTCGGATACACAGCGAAGAAAACACTGGATATGTTGCAGGAATTGTATGAAGAAAAAATGGTAACGTATCCGAGAACAGACAGTCAGTATGTTACCGAGGATATGAAAGAAACGGTAGAAATGCTTATGAATGGGATGATAGAGTTTCTTCCATTTTTAAAATCAGGACAGATTGGTGGCAATCCGGAGCGAGTGATTAACAATGCAAAGGTATCAGATCATCATGCGATTCTGCCAACAAAAGAGGCATTGGAAAATGGCATGGAGGGACTGTCAGATGGAAAGAAGAATTTGATGTTGTTAATTGGACAGCAGCTTGTACAGGCAACGGGAGAAGATTATCGTTGTGAACAGACGGAAATTACTGTTCAGTGTAAAGAACATGAATTTACTGCAAAGGGAAAACGACCTGTGCAGATGGGATTTAAGGAAGCAGAGGAAACATTTCGAAAGTCCTGTGTAAAAGCTAAAAAAGAAGATGAGTCAGAGAGTAGGAATGCTATTCCGGAAGGATATAAAGAGAAGATGGTTCTTTCAGGGGTTAAGGCTGAAAAAAGTACACATTATACTTCTCCACCTAAAATGTTCACGGAAGATACACTTCTTGCAGCAATGGAAACAGCCGGGAATAAGGAATTTGATTCCGAGACAGAGAAAAAGGGACTTGGCACACCCGCAACCAGAGCGAGCATTATTGAGAAACTGGTGTCTTCCGGATATGCAAAGCGGAAAGGAAAACAGATTCTTCCAACGACAGAGGGGTGTGAGCTGATTCATGTCATGCCGGAAAATCTGAAATCAGCAAGCCTGACTGCAGAATGGGAGAACCAGCTTCTTATGATGGAAAAGGGAAGAATTTCTGATACAGAATTTATGGATGGAATTGTGTCTTTGCTTGCAGATATTCTTGCATTGTGCAGAGCCATTCCGGAAGATGAAAGGAATCGTTTTCAGACAGCAAAAGAAGTAATTGGAAAATGCCCGGTCTGTGGTTCTGATATTTATGAGGGAAAAACAAATTACTATTGTTCAGACAGAAGTTGTTCATTTGCACTGTGGAAGTCTAACCGTTTTCTGGAAAGTATGGAAAAGTCAATGGATAAGAAAATGGCAGTTGAACTTTTGAAGAAAGGACGTACTCATGTAAAAGGACTTTATTCCAGAAAAAAAGACATTAAATTTGATGCAGATCTTGTACTTGGTGTAGAGGATGGGAAAGCCAGATTCAGTCTGGAATTTCCGAAAAAGAAACCTGACAAGAAGAAAAAATAGAAAAATGGAAGGAGGAACGCTTTATGGCGAGAGTAGATGAGATACGTGGACTTGCAGAATTTCATGCAGAGAGTATCAGCAGTTCACCGATAGACTGGATGAATTATCTGGATACTGCAGCCAAACTGTATCGCTATCCATTTATGGATCAGCTTTTGATTCATGCACAGCGTCCACATGCAACCGCCTGTGCGTCGCTGGAATTATGGAATGAAAAAATGTTTCGGTGGGTAAACAGAGGGGCTAAGGGAATTGCCCTTCTGGATGAAACAATGCAGAAAACACGACTTCGTTATGTTTTTGATATTCAGGATACACATATGGTAAGAGGTGGCAGATCACCTTATCTGTGGCAGATACAAGAAGGACAGCAGGCAGCAGTATTAAACCATTTAGAAGAAGTTTACAGTCTGGAGACGAAAGATACAGAAACACTTTCGGATGCATTGATGGCAACTGCAAAATATATGGTAGAAGAAAATCTGGAGGAGTACCTGGATGGACTGCTCTATGTGACAGGAGATACCTATCTGGAAGAACTGGATGAAGATACGATCCGCAGTGAATACCGTAGTCTTTTGACAGACAGTATCTATTATACATTGGCAGTCAGATGTGGTATTGACCCAATGGAGCGTCTGGAAGAAACAGACTTCCGACATATTACAGATTATAATCATCTTTCAGTGCTGACTTTTATTGGAAATGCCACGAGCAGGGCAAGTGAGTCTGTACTTGTGGATATTGGAAGATATGTTCATCGCATTTCTTTGGAAGAAATGAAGAAAAGTATTGAAAATCCAGAAGAAAGGAATTATAATAACTTTACCACGTTAATTCGTGAAATCAAAGAAAACACAGAAGCATATAAAAACAATGAGCAGGAATATGAAGGAGGAAATGAGCATGGAACTGACATATCATCGCAAAGGGGACTACCTGTTTCCGAATCTGACAATCGAGGAGACAGAAGTGAACATCGGGAAGTACGGGATGTTACGGAGAACATTTCTGAAAGAGCACAAGAACAGCCTGTACCAGAGCCTGTTGCTGACAGGGAAACTGAACCGACATCTGGAGGAAATCGAGAAAGCAGCACTGGAGAGATTGGAAATTCAGATGAAGAAGTTATTGGAGCAGAATCCGGCACCATCGAAGGAAGTGAACCCGATGGAGTGGACAGCACATATGAACAGTCTGACGGCAATCGTGGAAGAGAGCATCTTGACGGAATTGGTGTACAGCTAGTAGAAGACACAAATGAAGATCAGTTAAGTAAAGCAGAGGAAGAAATTGCCTCTGCTTTATCTTTGCCTGAACTTCCATCTGTGAATGAGCAGAGGCGTGAGATTGAAAGCCGGGTTGCAGCACTTTATGCAGGAGAAATTGCCATTTCAAGTGATGTTGTGGACGAGATTTTAAGAACCGGGGGAAATCGAAGTGGAAACCAGTTGCGTATTATTTACAATTTTATGAGCGAGCAGTCACCAGAAGATTATACGGAGTTTGTTAAGCGGGAATATGGAACTGGTGGAAAAGGAATCGTAATTAACGGAATGGAGTATGCGGTCTGGTTTGATGAAACTGGAATGCAGATTGCAGTCGGACACACCGTAACAGATCAGATTTTAGATAAGGCTTTTTTATCCTGGGAAGACGTAAGTGGACGTATTCATCAGCTTCTGAAGCAGGGAGAATATGCACCACAGTCTGTGTTGGATGTGGCAAGAAGTAACGCTGTAAAGGAACATGCACAGACATTAGCATACATGAAAGGTGACATGGCGGAAGGTGTGGCAGAGCTTGTTTTTGATGAAGAAGATTTACCACATCTTACCAGCATTTATCCGGAGATTACGGATTATCTGGAAGAAAAAATTGCAGATCCAGAGTGGCTTGCGGATTTGAATGAACGACTGGAAGGACTGGCAATTGCTTACGAGGAAGATAAAAGTATTATGCGTTTTCGGACGTATAATCCGATCAGAGTATCCGGAGAATTTCAAAAATTTGCTGCAGAGGTTGTGCCTTATACTGCCAGAGATGATTTTGCATGGCAGGAACATCCGATATTTATTACACAAGATGAAATAGATGCGTTTCTGGCTGGTGGCGGCCCGTATTCAGATGGAAGACTGTCAACTTATTCTTTTTATCTTCTGAATGAGGATGATAAGGCGAGAACAGACTTTATTAAAGAAAAATATGGTGTGGGCGGTCAGAGTCATGCTTTGAGTGGTGCAGATAATTCCCATGCAAACTATGATGGGAAAGGACTGAAACTTGAGAGAGGGAATATTGGAAATCCAGATACGGAAATCTTACTGCCATGGTCAAAAGTGGCAAAGAGGGTTGCTTATCTGATTGATAATCAGCAATTCTTACGTTCAGCAGATTATTCTCGTATGCCGGATTATGAGAGAGAACGGATAGCGTCTAAAGTAATCAGTTTTTATGCAAGACTTCCAGAAGAAATTGAGCGTCCATATAAAGAAGATTTTTTCAATGAGGAAGCAAGAAAAACAATTCCGGATATGCTTAAGGATACGGAACAGTCACAAAGTCTGTTACAGTCAATGGATGAGGCACTGGCTACATTGCCGTTGGATTTTGAGTCAGCAGGAGTGACATACGATCAGAAAGTACAACTTTTAACAGAAGTGCATCAGTATGTGGAAGGAACTTATACTATTTTCCCGGCACAAAAAGTAAGAGAACAGACAGAGGGACTGACAGGACATCAGATGTCATTGTTTGACCTTATGAGTGTAAATGAGACAGAAGAAGCTCTGGAAAATCCAGAATCAGAGGAAAGTGTTCCGGAAGTGGAAGACGCTCAAGAGGAAGCAGATTTGGGAACGGATATACATCAGTCCTTTGAAGAAGCAAAAGAATTATGGGAAGATGGCTTTTATGAAGAAGATTATGTGTTAAAAAGTCATGTGGGAGAACTGATTTATGACAGTATGGATGCAGTCGGCAGATCCGTGGAAGACTTTTCAGAGGAGCAGATGAAGGTTGTCCGAAAACTGGCGGAGCAGGAACGTATGCTGGAACCAATTCTCAATCCGGATTTTTCTCCGGAACAAATGCAATTAGTATCTGATATAGCAGAAAAACTCTGGAATGACAACGGCAGATGGCAGGATGAAATGATAGAACCATATACTGACCATGTGATGGAGTCGGATGAAATTGCCACAATACGACAGGAAATGAATTTTGAAGTACCGGAAACAGTAACACCGCAGGAACACTGGGACGAGAATGTATTTGAATATCAGGGGTATCATTTTGAGCCGATAGGTGTTTTACCGCATGGTCTGGAAGGAAAAGAACTTGTAAATCTTACGAGGGGAAATACAGAATTACATTTATCTACATATGAAAGAGAAGATGATATTCTGTACTCTTACGCAGGTTTTTATGAAGCAAGCGGAGCAACGAAAGCAGATATTTTCCAGTGCATGGAAACTGGACGTAATTATATTCCGGGCGAGAATGAGCTGTTTGGCTATGAGGGAGAGTTTTTGCCATATTTGCAGAATGAGCAGGAGGAAAAGATAGAACCTCACAATTTCCGTATTACAGACGATGAATTGGGGGCTGGTGGTCCGAAAGCAAAATTTAAAGCCAATATGGAAGCTATCCGGCTTTTGAAGAAGCTGGAACAGGAGCAGAGACTGGCAACGTCAGAGGAGCAGGAAATCTTATCCAGATATGTCGGATGGGGAGGTATCCCACAGGCATTTGAGGAAAGAAATGGTGCATGGACAGAAGAATATCTGGAGTTAAAAGGAATATTGACTTCGGATGAATACAATGCTGCAAGGGCATCGACACTGAATGCTTTTTACACATCTCCGACAGTAATTAAGGCAATGTATGAAGCACTTGGAAATATGGGATTGAGACAGGGAAATATTCTGGAACCATCTTGTGGAGTGGGAAATTTCATGGGACTCTTGCCAGAGAGTATGAATCATACAAATATGTATGGAGTAGAGCTTGATCCTGTTTCGGGACAGATTGCAAAGCAACTTTATCAGAAAAACAGGATTGCGGTACAGGGATTTGAAGAAACAAATTATCCAGACAGCTTTTTCGACTGTGTGGTTGGAAATGTACCGTTTGGAGCTTATCAGGTCAGTGACCGGAAATATGACAGATACCATTTTATGATTCATGATTATTTTATTGCCAAGTCCTTAGATCTGGTTCGCCCAGGTGGTATTGTTGCGGTTGTTACATCAAGTGGAACAATGGACAAGCAGAACCCGGAAGTGCGACAGTATTTTGCAAACCGGGCAGATTTATTGGGAGCTATTCGACTGCCAAACAATGCTTTTCAGAAAAATGCGAACACGAATGTTGTTGCTGATATATTATTTTTTCAGAAAAGAGACAGAATTTCTCTTGCGGAGCCTGACTGGGTAAAGCTAAAGACAACAGAGGAAGGATATACGGTCAATACTTATTTTGCAGATCATCCGGAAATGGTGTTGGGAGATTTTACAACAGAAAGTACACAGTATGGAAAGCAGGAAATAACTGTAAAAGCAAAAGAAGGGAAAAATCTTGCAGAACAGTTAAAAGAAGCAATCGGACATATTCAGGGGACAATTACGGAACTGGAAATTTCAGATACGGAACTGGAGGAACAGGTAGTTTCGATACCGGCAGACCCAGATATTAAAAATTTTAGTTTTGCACTTGTCGGAGAAGATATTTATTATCGTGAAAATTCGGTAATGAATAAACTGGAACTTCCAGTAGTAACGGGAGAACGTGTCCGTGGCATGGTAGCTATCAGGGATGCAACCAATAGACTCCTTGAAAGGCAGTTAGAGGAAGGCAGCGATGAAGAAATCTCTGCATTACAGGCAGAACTAAACCAGGTTTACGACAGATTTACTGAAAAATATGGTCTTCTTAGCAGTAATGCCAATAAAAGAGCGTTCAGTATGGACAGCAGTTATTGTCTTTTGACATCGCTGGAATTTCTGGATGAAAAGGGAGAATTAAAGCGGAAAGCAGATATATTTAGTAAGAGAACCATTCGGAGAGCAGAACCGGTAACGTCCGTGGATACGGCAAGTGAAGCATTGGCAGTATCAATCGGAGAAAAAGCAAAAGTAGATATTCCTTATATGAGGCAGCTTACCGGAAAAACAGAAGAAGAAATAACGGAGGAACTGGCAGGGGTAATCTTTAAGAATCCTCTTACAGAAAAATGGGAGCCGTCCGATGAGTATTTGTCTGGAAATGTCAGAGAAAAATTAAGCGTTGCAAGAGCCTTTGCAGAAAATCGTTCCGAGTATATGGTTAATGTGCAGGCTTTGGAACGAGTGCAGCCGAAAGACCTGGATGCATCTGAAATTGAAGCCAGACTTGGTGCTACATGGATTTCCCCAGATTATATCACAGAATTTATGGCTGAAACTTTCCATACACCAAGGCATCATATCAATTATGATAGAATTAAAGTGCAGTATGCGGAAGTAACCGGACAGTGGAACATAAAAGGAAAGAATGTAGATAGCAGTAACAATCCGCTTACTACATCGACCTATGGAACGCAGAGGACAAACGCTTATCGCTTACTGGAAGACGCATTGAATCTTCGTGACACTAAGATCTATGATACAATCCATGATGCAGATGGAGAACACCGGGTATTAAATCGGAAGGAAACAACGCTGGCACAGCAGAAACAGGAATTGATCAGAGAGGAGTTTAAAGACTGGATTTTCCGGGATATGGATCGCCGTGAAAATCTCTGTAAGATATATAATGAACGGTTTAACAGTATCCGTCCAAGAGAATATGATGGCAGTCATATTCAGTTTGTCGGTATGAATCCGGAAATTAAACTTATGGAGCACCAGAAAAATGCGGTGGCACATATTTTATATGGAAACAACACCTTACTTGCACATTGCGTGGGTGCGGGCAAGACATTCCAGATGATTGCAGCTGGAATGGAGAGTAAACGACTTGGACTTTCACAAAAGAGTCTGTATGTTGTACCGAACCATTTGCTGGAACAGTGGGGAAGCGATTTCCTGCGACTTTATCCAGGTGCGAATGTTCTGGTAGCAACAAAAAAAGATTTTGAGCCTGCGAACAGAAAGCGTTTTTGTTCCAGAATTGCAACAGGAGATTATGATGCAGTTATTATTGCACATAGTCAGTTTGAGAAAATTCCACTTTCCAGGGAACGTCAGATTGCATTGGTGGAAGATCAGATTGCAGATATTACAGTGTCTATTGAAACTGCAAAACTGGAAGTGGGACAGCAGTATACGGTCAAACAGATGGAAAAGACAAAGAAAACGCTGAAAGCAAAACTGGATAAATTAAATGACCAGACAAGGAAGGATGATGTTGTTACATTTGAGCAGCTTGGCATTGACAGGCTTTTTGTAGATGAGAGCCATGCGTTCAAAAACCTTTTTTTATATACAAAAATGAGAAATGTAGCAGGCATTTCACAGACGGACGCACAGAAAAGTTCGGATATGTTTATGAAGTGCCGATATATGGATGAGATTACAGGTGGTAAGGGAATTACATTTGCGACTGGAACACCTGTGTCAAACAGTATGACTGAATTGTATACCATTATGAGATACCTTCAGTATGATACGTTGATGAATATGGGAATGGGACATTTCGATTCCTGGGCGGCAACATTTGGAGAAACAGTTACTGCTATCGAATTATCACCGGAAGGAACGGGCTATCGTGCAAAAACACGATTTGCCCGTTTTTTCAATCTTCCAGAGCTGATCTCAATATTTAAGGAAGCGGCAGATATTCAGACTTCTGATATGCTGAATCTGCCTATACCGGAAGCGGAGTATATCAATGAAGTACTCAAACCAAGTGAAGAACAGAAAGAAATGGTAGAAGCATTTTCGGAGCGTGCAGAACAGGTTAGAGGCGGTAATGTTGATCCAAGGACGGATAACATGCTCAAGATAACCAACGATGGAAGAAAATGTGCATTAGATCAGAGACTCCTTAATGATATGCTGCCGGATGCAGGAGAGAGTAAAGTAAATGCCTGTGTGGAGAATGCTTTTCAGGTATGGGAAGATGGAAAAGAGACACAGGGTACACAATTAATTTTCTGTGACCTCAGCACACCGAAGAATGATGGAACCTTCAATGTTTACGATGATGTGAGAAACAAACTTGTAGAGCGTGGCATTCCAAAAGAACAGATTGCGTTTATCCATGAATACAATACAGAAGCAAAGAAAGCAGAGCTGTTTGCAAAAGTGCGTGCAGGACAGGTTAGAATCCTGATGGGGTCTACACCGAAACTTGGTGCAGGTACGAATGTCCAGGACAGACTTATGGCATTACACCATTTGGACTGTCCTTGGAAACCGTCAGATCTGGAGCAGCAGGAAGGACGTATTTTACGACAGGGAAATCAGAATGACAAGGTAAAGATTTTCCGATATGTAACAGAAAATACATTTGACTCGTACATGTGGCAGATTCTGGAGAATAAGCAGAAATTTATTTCACAGATTATGACCAGTAAATCTCCGGTTCGTGCCTGTGAGGATGTGGATGATACGGCATTATCTTATGCAGAAATCAAAGCACTTGCTACCGGAAATGAATATATTAAGGAAAAAATGGATTTGGATGTTCAGGTGAGTAAGCTAAAACTTCTGAAAGCAAACCATACCAGTCAGATTTATCGCCTGGAATCGGATATAGCGAAACGTTATCCAGTACAGATTACCGCATTAAAAGAGAAAATAGCTGGAATGCGTGTAGATGCAGGAACGGTAAAAGGGGTGGATTTGCAGGATAATGATAGCTTCGTAATGACGGTTGGTGGAAAAATGTATAATGATAAAAAGGAAGCAGGTCTGGCGTTGATTGCGGCAGCATCTGGATTAAAAACGGTAAAATCAGCAGGACAGATTGGAGAATATCACGGCTTTGCACTTTCTTCAGAGTACAATTTTCTGTCCAATACTTACACCATGACGATTAAAGGAAAATGCTCGTATAAGATTGAATTTGGAAAGGACCCACTTGGTAATATCCAGAGAATCCACAATGCACTTTCGGCAATTGAGAAAAAACTGGAAGAAACGGAAAGAAATCTGGATACGGTGCAACAGCAGTTAAAGACTGCACAGGAGGAAGTACAGAAGCCATTTCCAAAAGAGGCAGAATTGAATGAAAAAATGGAACGTCTGGCAGAATTAAATGCCATGCTCAACATGGATGAGAAAGGGGGAGAAAATATTCTGGCAGATGAAGAAATCGGAGAGAATCCAGAAGTAACCACGTCAGATAAGAGTCAGGACAGAATTGCAGACGGTATCCGTAAGGTTTCGATTCTGGAAAGACTGAAAGCACAAAAAGAGCAGGAAAATACGACTGCTACACAACAGAAACCAAAAAGGAAACACGAACAGGAGTTATAAGAGTATATCCCGTCAGAGTAATGAGCTTTGGCGGGATTTTTCTATGGAGGATGATATTATGGCGAACAGAGAAGAACAATTAAAACAGATAACCGACCAGTTGGAACAAGGGGTCTCTGAAATATTTACATCAGAAAAATATACAGAATATTTGCAGACAATGGCAAAGTTCCATAATTACAGCTTTAATAATACACTGCTGATTGCCATGCAGAAACCGGAGGCAACGCTTGTGGCCGGATACCAGGCATGGCAGAAAAAATTTAACCGGCAGGTAAAAAGAGGAGAAAAAGGAATACAGATTATTGCACCGGCACCGTACAAAGAAAAACAGGAGATTGAAAAGACTGATCCGGAAACAGGCGAAATTGTAATCGGAGAGGATGGGCAGCCAGAGACAGAGGTAGTAGAGCGTGTTGTTACAAAATTTAGAGTGACTACTGTATTTGATGTCAGTCAGACAACGGGAGAGCCGATTCCAGAATTTGAAGTCTCAGAATTGGATGGAGATGTGCTGATTTACCATGATTTTATGGAAGCATTAAAAACAGTTGCTCCGGTGCCAATTCGCTTTATAGAGATTGATGGAGAAGCGAAAGGCTTTTATCAGTTTGTAGATAAATATATTGCTGTTCAGTTAGGAATGAGTGAAGCGCAGACGATGAAAACAGCAGTGCATGAGACTGCACATGCGGTATTACATGATCGTGACCAGATGGCTGCGGAAGGGGTAGTAAAGGATAAACTTACGAAAGAGGTGGAAGCAGAGAGTATTGCTTATGTGGTATGCAATCATTTCGGATTGGACACTTCGGAGTATTCGTTTTCTTATATTGCGAGTTGGACTTCTGGAAAAAATATGAGAGAACTGAGAGCGTCTATGGATACCATTCGCAAGACTTCTGCTGAAATAATCGGACAGATTGAAACGCAGGTGAAAGAATTGCAGGTGGAATTACCGGAACAGCAGGAAGAACTCAGTGCCATGCAGTTTGCTGAACAGACAATTAACCGGCTGGAGCAGGAACGAACAATCTTCAGTAACGACCAGAGAAATCTTATTGTCAATTTTGCATTTAAACTGGATGACAGAGAAGCAACAGAGCAATTAGCAGAGAATCTTGTAGATGCAATTATAAATGGAAATCGAGAGAAGGTATTTGAATTGAGTGAGGAGGCACAGACACAGATTGATAGTCTGCCAGATCCTATGATCGGATTATCCGAATTGCATGAAGCTGGATTTTATTCAGATATTATGCTGCCACTTACCGAAGAAAGAGCAGTAGAACTGTATCGTGAGGGTGTGACAGTCTATGGCTTGAATGGAGCCAGAGAAGAACAGGGACAGTCACAGAAACTTATAAATCTGGAACAGGATATTTCTCGGCATGATGGCTTATTTGGAGTGACGAAGTTTGACTGGAAAAATTATCAGAGAAGTATGGAAACAGCCATAACACCAGAAGAAAAGATGAAAATAAAAGAAACCATCCTTTTGGAGGGGGAGGGAAATCGTTACGGCATTTATCAGATCAATAGCAGACAGGAAGAAAGAGGGTATCAGTTTTTAGGACTTGAAGCGGCAAAAGAACTTGGTTTTACCATTCACGGAAAAGATTATCAGATGGTTTACAGTGAGAGACTGAGAGCTACGACTACACTGGATAATCTCTATGAAAGATTTAACATAGAAAGACCAAATGATTTTACCGGACATTCTATGTCAGTCAGTGATGTGATTATAATGAACCGTGGCGGAAATCTAAAAGCATACTATGTGGACTCGTTTGGATTTGAAGAATTGCCAGACTTTATTGCGCAGAGAGCAGAGGTGTTAAATGACAGTCCGATAAAGGCGTATCCGGAAGTTTACATGGGAACTTTGGAAAACGCTATGCAAGAGAGAAATGTAGATACTTACCTGGATTCCAGAAAGCTGAACATTGACTGCAAAAATGCAATAGAACAGGCAATTTCAGATAACTTTGATGGTATGAGCCTGAACCCTGATGCTGCAGTAGCTGTGGTTGAAAAATATGGAGAAGAACGTGTTGCGTTTGTCCTGGCAAATACATTGAAACAGCTTTCCTATGATGGAAGATTTTCTGATTTTAATAAACAGTGGGCGGAAGGGATTGAAGTTCCAGAAAACATCAGTCGGGGAATGGATCTGAACAGAGACTATGTTGTGAGCAGTCATCCGGCAGTTTTGAATGGCTTCATTGATATGGCGAAGAGAGAAATTCGTACCCGCAAGCTGGAACAGGTGCTTGATGTGAAAAATCAGCATATTACTGAAAATACGAAAGGATATGAAGCAGAGGGACACACTGGAACATGGTATGCACTGGATATGAAAGAATATCATGGAGAGAGATTCTTCCAGATGCGTAGTGAACAGTATGGACAGGAAGTAGCAGATATTATAGTTTCTGAAAATGGAACACTGGTAGCAGAGGATATCTGGCATGGATTTGATGAAGGAGTCAGAGAAGCAATCTCGGAATATCTGGAAGAAAATGGAGCGACAGTCTATGATCTGACAGAAATTCCACCACAGGCAACTGTTATCCTGACAGATGGAACAGTATTAAAAACGGAAAGACAGCAGGCGGTCAATACAGAAAGCTGGGAACCAACTCTGACAGGGAAGAATCTGAAGGATGAAGAACAGAAGTTTAGTTTTTTTGAGATACATAAGGTTAGGGAAAATAATGGGATTGATCTGAAAATGCCGGATATTCATTATGTTGGTCAATATTATGTAATTGAAGATCTGGAAGTAAAAGGCGGCTTGAAGATTGAACGATACAACGGTTTGGAAGCTGCTTTGGGAGCATATTACTCACTGCCGAACCATAAGATGAAAGCTCTTGGAATTGAGAATACAGCACCATTGCCAGGAAGTCTGGATTTTATTCAGTGTAAAAATGGTATAGACACATTAATCTATGATTGCCAGAAAGTAGAAGGATGGCTGAATCCGGAAATATATAATACGTTAAAAATTTTGAAAAACAGTCTGGCTATGCGTGATACGGAAATTGCATATAAGATTGGTGAATCATATTTGATGATTCAGACAGCAGAAGAAGGGTACGATTATACATTTTTTGATAAAAACTATCTGGAACTGGATGGCGGGATTTACAATGATCCGGATATTTCAATTACAGAAGCGATAGACGAGATTTTGCAGGAGGAAGGTTTTTCAACAGATGATGCGGAAGTGACTGACTATGAGGCATTGGAATTAAAAACAGAACATGCAGAAAAAGAGAATATAGAACAGGTGCTGATGGAGCTGAACTGTCCGAAATCTATTTTTGAAGGATATGATAGAGATACTGCGATGGAGACATACGAGGGAATTACTGTTCAATTTGCAGTGACGAAGAATTATCTGACAGTACAGCCAACGAACGAAGGATATTCTTATATTTTTTATGACGCAGATTTAAAAGAAGTCGGGGAAGGAACGCATGAATATCTGGATGACTCCATACAGGAAGCAACTTATGCAATTCTGAAAAAAGAAGGAATGCAGAAAGAACAGTGCATAAAAGTTGACGATTCAAAATTCAGGGACAAGCTGATACAAAATGCGAAAGAATTATTGGAAAATGGAACTGTTCGTCGTACTTCGGAACTTGGAAGATGTGAAGCAGCGTTGAATGGCATGAACCGGGCAGAGGTTGAATATGACGTACTGGCTCACACAAGGGCAGTGCTAGAAGAAATGGGAATGGAAAATGAAGTTACACTGATTGGTGCAAGAGTATATGGTTCCAGAAGCAAAGAAGGACTTTATCATGCAGATTCTGATGTAGACGTAGTAGTATCTTATCGGGGAAACATCCGAGAAGATACGTTGTTTAATGCAGTTAATGAAGCTGGGTTGAAGATTGCAGGACTTCCGATAGATATTAATCCGGTTTCGGAAGAAAGAACGGGAACGCTGGCAGAATATATGAAGCAGGCAGAGGAATATCTGGATAAGCAGGAACGTTCAAAAGCTATCGAAGAACAGTCTAAAGGAACAATTGCGTTTTATGTAGCGGAGTGTATGGAATTTCCGGTTATGGGTGAATACCATGAAAATCTTACACTGGAAGAAGCCTTACGCATATATGAAACAATTCCGGCAGAGCGTATGAATGGAATTAAAGGAGTTGGATTTGAGTTGCATGACGGTAGCGATTATGACGGACCATATGATCTTATGAGAATGGGTACTGTAGATCGTGAAGGTATCAACATGATTCAGCACTATAAAGACAGTCCATTGGTTCAGAAAGCAATAGATGATGTGGAGAAGTATTTTGCAGAAAAACAGGAAAAGTCTCGAACAGAAGAAAAGATTGTTGAGAGCAAAAGGATTCCAAAAGAGCAGCCCGGACAGATAAAAGGAAAGAAGGAATCGGTTCTTCAGGCATTGCGGGAACGGCAGGCAAAGATAAAAGAGCAGGAACAGAATAACGCAAAAGAAAAAACGAAGGCTCGCAAGAAAGGAGAAGTAACATTATGATGGTAAGATTTGACGAAGACGAATATATTGCTGTGGCAATTTTTGATACGGGAGACAGAGTCCAGACAATGGAGGCAATGGATGAAATTTTTTCCTATCTGGATGAAGATATGAAATTTCTGATTTTTACTACGATTAAGAAATTATATTATCTCAGCGATGAAGGATATAAAGAATTGCAGAAAACCGTAGAAATTTATAAAGCAGATCTGGAGGTGGATGGAGAATGAGTACGAGTCAGTTTGCAGTTTATCAGTTAAAACGAAAACCAGAATTAAGAAATCTTCTTTATCGAACATATGAAGAACTTGCACAGGAGCAGATTCCTGTGCAGGTGGAAAATTATGAACAGGTATATATTGGAACAATGAAACCGGGCGAAACACCCGAACAGGTAAAAAAGAATATTGATCAGAGACAGCCACATAATTATAAGGGACATGCGATTAGCACCAGTGATGTTCTGGTATTGAATGATAACGGAGAAACAATAGCTTACTATGTAAATAAGAATTCCTTTGTTGTAGTACCGGATTTCATGAGGATTCCCTCTTCTTCTGGTGGACTTACGAAGAACACAGCAGGATATGAAATTAGTGGAAAAGGCGGTACATGGGAAGTAGTAGATTATATTCTTATGGAAGGGAAAAATTTTTTCCTTATGGAGCATGAGCAACATGGAAAAGATGTTGCCTATGTAGTGCTTGACCAGAATGGAAAGGTACTTGTGGATGGGACTTATAATGGATTTGATGATGAAGTAAAACAGAAAATCCGTGATTATCTGCATCCACCGACACAGGATTCACCGGAAAAGCAAAAACCAAAGCTGGAGAATTGGCAAAAGTATCTGGAAAACGGTGAGTATCTACGAAGTGCAGAAATGACAGAGGAAGCAAATTATAATATGATTGACGGACTCAACAATAATGCTGCACCAAAAAAAGAAAAGAAGCGTCCGAAAGAATCTGTTCTTGCAAAGCTCCATCAAAAAGAGAAAGAAATTGCACGACGCAGTGGAAAGAAAGCCATGCAGGAAATTATGGGGCAAGATATGGAGAGAGCAAAGAAATAGCAAAGAAGAAAGGCTGGTCACTTGGTTGTGGCTGGTCTTTTTTCATATATAAAAAGACTGGCCAGTAACGATCTTATCGTTTAAGGCTAGTCTTTGTAGTGAGTTGCAATATCTTCTATTTCACAATCCAAAATGTTGCAGAGGGTGTTAATGGTATTCATACTGACACCTTCATTGTTCTGCAAACGATGTATCAGTGACTTGCTGAAATGGTATTCTTTGTGAAGTGTGTATTTTGTGATACCTTTCTTCTGCATGGTAAGCCACAGGTTATCATATTTAATCAACGGGTATCTCCACCTTTTTCTTGTCTTTCCTTCATTATAGGGTTAAGATAGAAAGTAACAAAGGTTCTGTTTTCGGAACCTATGTGTATAAGGAGGAGCAGATTTGAAAAAGACAAATATTGGGAGACAGATACTGATAATTGCCTGTTTAATAGGAGTAGTGGGGATATGTAGTTATTTCTATACAGTGCAGTCAAAACCTCTTTCAGAAATCCCGGATGCGATTAATAGTTCACGTTTTAATACGACGGAGCATTTGACGGTTATAGCAAATCAGGAAGAAATTGAAGATAAACATAAATTGGCGAAGCAGATTGTAGAAATGTGCCAGAATAATTCCTTTCAGTCTATTAAGTTCTCTTATGATATGGTGTGTCCAACAGAGTTGCAGATTAATGTGTATAAGACAGAAAAGGATTTTGATGATAACAAAAAGTTCTGTGAAATATCGTATCTGTCAGAGGAAGAAAATGAAGATTATGATATTGTTCATAATCCAGAAAAATTTACGATGTATGTAGACGGAGAAATAGTTGAATAGAAAGACTGAGGTTTACTTCCACAAAGAAGAAACCTCAGTTTTTACTTATCATTTTTCATGGGTCTGTTCAAGCTGTCGCTCTTGTGAATGATGGATGCCGAGTATGATGTCAACATTAGAACATACGGTGCGAAGCTCCCGCTCATATTCACGACGGGCATTAAATTCTTCACGTTGATCGGATTGCAATGCAGTCAGACGACTCTTTTCTTCACGAAGCATTTTCAAGGTGGGTAATTTTTTTCCTTGTGCTTTTTCTTTCAGTATTCGGAGAGCTGATTCATAAAGGGTGAGTTCTGCCCGGTGTTGTTCATAGAATTTTTCTTTATTCCTGCTTTTTCGATATTCGGAATAGAGATCTTTATTTGCCAGATATTGCCCGGTGTAATGAATCTGCTCGTTGATTCCTTTTAAAGTATCTTCTGTATTTTTTAGGGAATTTCTGGCAGTGGTGCTTTGAGCAGTGGCATTGGAAAGTGCAGTATCTAAATCTTCTTTTGATTGGAAGCCATGTTCCTGCACATAGGCTACGGTCTGAGCCATCATCTTCAAATTGGATAATTTTACTTTTTGAGCATATGCCTGACTTTGCTGTGCTTTGATACAATGCTGTAAGTCCGTTACCAGTCGTAAGTCAGATTTGATAAAGAGGAATGCATGAGAAGATCCAAAATCAGAAGATGTAGGCATAGCAGAAGAATTGATATTGTTGGTAATATCAGAAGCTGGCTGTTTTGAGATTTGTTGACTGGCATTTTTCTGAAATACATCTAATAGATGCTTTTCTTCATAAAGCGTTCCCAGTGCTCTGCCGGTAATATATTTTTTACGATTTGGATGTAGATAACTGTATCTGCCACGACTAACTTTAAAGGTGATGTTATATTTTTCTGACAGCAATTTTGCAAACTGTTCTTGTGAGACTGCGGTTGAAGAAATATCTTCAATTGCATTACGAAGAAATTGCTTTTCGGTCTGAAAGGTTGTCTGCCTTGGTGTAAGCCCTTCTTTTTCAAGCTCAGCATTGTGCTGATTGAGTTTTTTCTGCCCTCTGCGTTTCGCCCAGTATTCTTTCTCAGATATTTTCTTTTCGGCAGGTGTCAGAAGATCAACTTGGTTTAGTCCGTTGGCGTTGCACATATCCATGACTTTTTGTTTTAGATGGATTCGGTATCTGTCAGAAAGATGATGCTTATAGCCGGCTTTTGCGTCACGGTCAAATTCCATATATGGCTGTGGTTCGACATCATATTTCCGAATGCTGTTGATTACGATATGAACATGGATATTGCCACTTCCATTATGACCGTCAGTATGAGTGCAGACAAGAGCCTGATGTCCGGGAAAGTTTTCTCTTGCATATTCCAACCCTAACTTTTGAGCCTGTTCACCCGTCAGACCATGTTCGTCCCTGTCCTTGGGATCGAAGCTGATAATATAATGATGAGATTTGATTTCGTTAAAAGACTGATTTTTATGAAAATAGGCATTTGTTTCCATGCATTCAGCAGCAAAACTGAACGGATCACAGTTTAAGCCGTCAAGATAATATTCTTCACGAATGAGCATATGCCCTTCATCATCAAGAATAGGTTTTTGCGTATATTCGTCATGCTGAAAAATCAGATAACGCTCAGCTTCTCCGTAATCAGCATTTTTACTTGCGATATGTTTCAGTATTGCCACGAAAATCACCTGCCATTTCCATTACCTTGTATTTCATTTCATATAAATCCCGAAGACGCTTATTTATTTCTCCACGCATTTCCTGTGAAAGAATTCCGCCCTGGTTAAAATATTTTGCTATCTGGTTGAGGTTACTGCCTATTTTACCGAACTCTGCAAGCAGACTTTTAATTTCTGGAACATCAGCAACAATCTCGATTTTTGTATGTACATTTCCCTTTAAGGTTTGAGTTCGTACATAAGCTGCCAGCGACAGGTTGGCTTGCTTTGCGGCATTTTCAATAATGGCAAATTCAGTGTCCGTGAATCGGACAGTAATACGTTGATTGCGGGACATTTCTTTTTCTTTCTTTGGTCTTGTCATAATTTCTATTCCTTCCTTCGTTATCTCCCGATGATTTACAGACAGGCAAATTTCACGTTTACAGTGAAAGGCAAGTAATAAAACTTTATTACGCTGTGACCATGCAAATGGGAACCAACGAGACAATTTTTAATTGTATTTGAGGGTATGGGGAGCAAAATCCCCATCAAGTTGCCTGCTGGCAAAACTCGGTATCCGAGTTTTTGGCTGCCAAGGCGAAACTTGCTCTAAGAAAGAAATCCCTCTACTAATAAAGCGTGAGAAAGCTGTTTTACAAACCCCTAAAATGAAAAAAGTAAAAAAATCTGAAAAAGGGGGTTGGTAAATAACCTCTGCCGGGCTTTATAGGTAGAAGGAAATTTTCAGGAGGTGTAAAAGAATGTCAGCAAAAGAATTACCAACACCGGAGGAAATGCAGGCAATGGCAGAGGTAGATCTCAAAAATATAGATACCAGTAATCTGATTGATATAGAGCAGGTAAAGATAAGAACGGAGTTGCCACAGGAGGAGCGGATTGCAGACTATATTCATCAGATTAAGAATCCATATTGTTATATTTCTCATGGGGTGGCAGTGAAAATCAGTTTTACCGGGAAATGTACGCTGGAAGAAAGTCTGAGCAGGTGTATTTCATTATGAAGAACGAAAAAACAGGTCAGAAAGAAATTTGGAAAAGAATGAAAAAAGGTGTAGCAGTGAGCCAGAAGTTATGTTAATATGGTGTTGGGTCAAAATTTAAGAGCATTCAAGAAGCCATGAATTTCTTGGTTTACACTGCCGGACGGCATAGTAAATTAGGAGGTTGATGGCTTTATGTATTTTAATCAAAAGTCTATATTAGCGGCAGACTATTTAAGGCTTTCCAGAGAAGATGGAGACAAGCTGGAAAGTGATAGTATCCGCAATCAAAGAAGTCTCATTAACGATTTTGTAAAACAGCACCCGGACATTACCCTGGTCGATGAATATATTGACGATGGTTACAGTGGAACAAATTTTGAGCGTCCAGCATTTAAAAGGCTGCTTGAGGATGTGAAGAAAAAGAAAATCAACTGTATCATCGTTAAGGACTTATCCAGACTTGGAAGAAACTATATCGAAACAGGACGATACCTGGAAAAGATATTTCCGTTTCTTGGAGTCAGGTTTATTGCCATTACAGACCATTATGACAGTGCTGCGGAATCGGATGATGCAGATCAGATCATAGTTCCCTTTAAGAATCTGATAAACGATGCTTATTGCAGGGACATCTCAATTAAAATCCGAAGTCAGTTAGATGTGAAAAGAAAAAATGGGCAGTTCATAGGAAGCTTTGCAGGATACGGGTATCAGAAAGACCCGGAGAACAAAAATCATCTTATCATAGATGAATATGCAGCAGAGATTGTTCGGTTTATTTTTAATCTGAAAATGGGTGGGTACAGTTCTCAGAGGATTGCTACAAAATTGAATGAAATGGGAGTATTGCCACCATTGGAGTATAAGCGAAGCCGTGGAATGAAATATAACAGTGGATTTCGTTCGGGAGCTAATCCCAAATGGGCAGTTACGACAGTGAACCGTATTTTGACAAATGAGCTTTATACCGGGACGATGGTTCAGGGAAAAAATCGTAAGATCAATTACAAAGTAAAAGAGTGCAGACCAGTAGCGGAAGAAAACTGGATTCGGGTTGAAAAAACTCATGAAGCTATCATAGCAGAAGAAATATTTCAGTATGTACAATCACTGCTGGACCTGGATACCCGTACTGCACCAGATGAAGATTCTGTATATTTGTTTTCGGGATTTTTACGCTGTGGAGACTGCGGACAGAACATGGTAAAAAGAAGCACATCTAAAAAAGGAAAGAGATATTATTATTACCATTGTTCTACATATAAAAACGGAGATGGGTGCAGTTCACATCTGATCAGTGAAAAAATTGTACATGCAGTTGTACTGGAAGCGATTCAAAAGCAGATTGCATTATTAGTAGATGCGGAAAACATTATCCGGGACAGTGGAATGGAAAAATATAAAAAAACAGAATTTGATTCACTGGAAAAGCAGTTGACTGTTCTCCATGAGGAAGTGGAAAGATATAAAGATTTAAAAACTCGTTTATATCAGGATATGTTGGATAATATTGTGACCAGAGAAGAATACCATGAGTATAACCAGAGATTTTCGGATAAGTTGCATAATGCGGAAGAAGCAAAACGTGAACTGGAAAAAAAGAAAGAAAAGGCGGTAGTGGAAGGAAAAAGGGAACATCCCTGGATAGAAGATTTTAAAAGCTACCAGAATATCACACAGCTTGACCGTAAAGCAGTAGTCACATTAATTGATAAGATTATCGTTTATGGAAAAGACCGTCTGGAAATTCAGTTTAAGTATGCCGATGAAATACAGGAAATGACGGAGGTAGCTCAAAATATTCGGGAAATAGAAGAAAAGGAAGGTAGATTCAAATGCGGTGCGTAAGTTACACAAGAACCACATCATGCAAATCCAGTGAAAGCATTCCGACAGATATTATTCAGCAGCAGAATGAACAGATTCAAAAATATATACAATCGCATGGCTGGAAGCTGGTTGCGAAATACAGTGACAGAAAAAGGGACGATAACGAGAATACTGCATTTGAAGAAATGACGATGGATGGTATCAGCAGGAAGTTTGACATGGTGGTGGTAAATAGCATTGATCGCTGTGGCAAATATATTTCCTGTGCTGAAGATGTCCTTGCAAAAACATTCTTCCCGGCAGGAATCCATTTTTCAGTAGTACAGGATGATTTTTGCAGTATCGGAAAAAGCAGAGAAGAAATTGGTGAATATTTCAGAAAAGAAAAAATTGCGGTACAGATAAAGAGTATGCGGGAGTTCGCTGTGCGAGAGCAAATTGAAGGATATTATAACGTACATGATGAAAAGTATGGATACATACTTTCAGAAGACCGGAAAGAGTTACTGGTTGAAGAAGAAGCAGCTACGATTGTACGCGAAGTGTTTCAGATGCTTTTGGATGGTGTATCAGTAAAAAAAATAGCCGATATTATGAATGAGAGAGGTGTTGAATCACCTATGGTACATAATGCCAGGGTGGGACATAAGCATTGGCCACATTATGAAAATAAATGGAGTGAAGGATCGCTTCGGAGAATATTAGACTGTACAGCGTATGATGGCTATTGGAAGAAAACAATCAATGGAAAACTCTGTACAATTCCAATCACTCCGATATTGGAAAAAGGCGTATTTGATAAGGCAAAAGAAATTGTAAAAAGCCGGTCAACGACAAAAAACCGCAAAGGTGGAAAACTGGGACCGTATGTTCATAAAATATTTGATGAAGAAACAGGAAGACCACTGTATTTGAGAAATTTTCAAAGCGGAGAGTCTGTATTTGTATTGAATTCAAAGATAAATGAGCTGCCAAAGAGCAAAAGAATCCATATAGAAGTAGACGTAGTTACAAGAGCAGTAAAAGAAGCAATTCAATCGGAAATGGATATGGCAGAAAGAATGACCAGATATTTGAAAACGGAAGCTATACAGAAACTGTTACAAAAAGAACAACAGCAATATTCAGAAAAGGCTTGGATGATATTTCAGGAAATGGAGCAGGTAGAAAAAGATCGTATTCCGATATATGAGAAATTTAAAAATAATGAGCTTACAGAGACAGAGTATCTGAATAAAAAAGAAGAAATACAGTCACAGCTACAAATGTATGAAATGGATTTTGAAGGACTTATGGAGTGGTTTGCCGAGATGAAGAAAGCATTCAGCAATGAAAATGAATGGATAAAGACGTTTCAGAGAGTGGAGCTTCAGGAAGATCTGGAATTTGAACATGTGAAGAAATGGGTAAATAAAATAATTGTTTCAAATTTCAAAGAGGTGCATGTGTATTTAACAATGCAGAAATGGAGAGATTATTTTCCAGAAGAATGGTTGGAGGAATAGCTTATGGCGAGAAAAAGCAGAAGAAATAAAAGTACTGAAGTAAATATTTCTCAGGACACAGAAAAAAATAAAAATCTGTTAGATACAGCAGCATATGTTCGTTTGTCTGTTGAGAACGGTGGAAATGAGACAGATGAAACGCTGGTAGTACAACAGATGTTGGTTGAAAAATATATTGAAGAACATCCTGACTTGCGACTAGCAGGTACATATAGTGATAATGGATTTAGTGGAACGAATTTTGATCGTCCTGGATTTATAAAACTTATGGAAGATGTGAAAACAGGAAAAATTCAATGCATTGTTGTAAAAGACTTGTCACGCTTTGGCAGGGATTATTTGGAAACAGGATATTATCTGGAAACCATTCTTCCAAGACTGAATGTAAGGTTTATTGCAATTACGGATGATTATGACAGTTCCAGAAAGGAAGATCAGGAGAATATCAGTGTACCTCTGAAAAATATGGTTAATGCCATGTATGCAAAAGATATGTCAAAGAAAATATTGGCTGCAAAGGATGCGCAGAGGAGAAATGGAAATGTGACATTGAGTAAGGTGGCGTTTGGGTATATTCGCTCAGAAGACAGGCACAGACAGATTGTGGATGAGGAGACAGCCCCATTTGTAAGAATGATATTTCAGTGGTACATGATGGGAGTCAGTAAGCCTAAAATTGCAGACAGATTAAATCTTATGGGTATTGCAACACCAGGGCAAAGAGAGAAGATGGGAAATTTAACAGTTCCACTGGAAAAGACAAAATGGCGTGCGGACAGTGTAGATAAAATTTTGAATAATCCGACATATGCCGGAGATATTGTGACAGGAAAATTGAAACAAGCGTTGTATAAAGGCGTCAAACAGTATAAGACAAGTCCGGAAGACTGGAATATTCAAAGAGATATGCATCAGCCTATGATTGCCAGAGACGATTATGAAGAATTGCAGGAAAGAGCAAATGCAATGAAAAAAATAACGAAGGACTGGCGTGTGAAATATATGAAAGATCGGGAGAAATACAAAGATTACTTTGCCGGAATGGTACGATGTGGAGATTGCGGTCGGACGATGTATTGTGTCCGATATACGCATAATTATAAAACGATGGAGAAAGTTGGAATATATTATACTTGTTCCGCACAGAATCATACACAAAACCATTGTGATCAGAAAATTGAAGAAAACCTGTTAAAAATGCTTGTGATGGATCAGATTCAAATTCTTATAAAGAGTTTATGCGACAGGAAGAAGTTGTTACAGAAATTGAAAAGCGACACCAGTGAAAAAAATGCTTTTTATGAAGCCGGTGCAAATGTGCGGATGCTGGAACGAAAGGTATCGCAGGCAGAAGAAAAAAATGCAACATTGTATGAAAATTATGTGTGTGGGATTGTTGAAAAAGAAGATTTTGACATGATGAAGGAACGGTATATTCAGAACTTACAGGAATTAAGGGATGAATTGCAAGCTGCAAAACAGAAACAAAGAATGCTGGAAAAGAAAGCTGACAGATATATGGATATGGTAAACAACCTGGAGCCATATTTGTATGAACGAAGTTTCAATGAAAAGCTGGTGCAGGAACTTGTAGAATATGTGGAAGTATACAAAAATGGGAACATTCATGTGTGTTTCAGGTGTGATGATAAATTCCAGCAGATAATAGAATTGATAGAGGGTGTTAAGAGTGCTGAAGAACGCATTATATCTTAGATTGTCACTTGCAGATGGTGATCTGGGAAAAAATAATAAAGATGAAAGTAATAGTATTGAAAATCAGAGAACGCTTCTTGTGAACTTTTTGCAGGACAGGGATGATCTGGCTGACGAATATATAGAATACGTCGATGACGGCTATACGGGAACAAATTTTGAACGTCCGGAATTTAAAAGAATGATAGAAGACGCAAAGGCAGGAAAGATAGATACGATTATTGTAAAAGACTTTTCCAGATTTGGAAGGGATTATATTGGTGTTGGAGATTATCTGGAGCAGATACTTCCAATACTGGGAATTCGTTTTATTTCAGTCAACAATAATTATGACAGTAATGATTATCTTGGGAAAACGATGGGAATGGATATGGCTATTCATAACCTGGTTAATAATCTTTACAGCAAAGATATTTCGAAGAAGATAAAAAGTGCGTTGAGAGTGAAATGGAAAAACGGACAATGGACGGGAGGAAAACCGCCATTTGGATATTTAAGAGATACTGAGACGGGAGAATGGATGATTGATCCGGTAGCAGGAAAATATGTAAGAGCTATTTTTGACAAAGCAATAGAAGGCTGTAATACTACGCAGATTATGTATTATATGAATGAGCAGAAGATACCTACACCGGGAAAATATAATAAAGAAAATGGTCTGACACATTATGGATATAATCAGAAGTTACCAGAGACAGAAGTATTATGGGATTGTGGAATGATTCGTACAATCCTTTGCAGATATGAATATACAGGAGCATTAGTACAGGGAAAACGACAGAGTGTTGCAGTTGGAAGTAAAATAACCAGAAAATCAAAATATGGGGATATGGTTATTACAAAAAATGTTCATCCGGCAATCGTATCAGAAGAAGAATATGAACTGGCAAAAGCAACGATCATGTTTATGAATAAGCCAGGATACCGAGGAACAAGAAAATTTGCATTGAAGGGGAAATTAAGATGTGGAAACTGCAGACGTTCGATGGTTCTGATGGAGTCTGGTGCAAATGATAAAGTGTACTGTCCGCATAAAAAACTGACGGGGAAGTTTTCAAAATGTTCAGATGAAGCGGTTCCTGTTATGATTATAGAGGGGCATGTATGGTATGCACTGCAACAAGTTCTCTATGTACTTGATATGATTCGGGAAGATATTGAGGAAAAAGCAAATGCGTTAGATGGTGTAAGGAAAAAGAAGCTAAAGCAATTGGAATTAGAAAATGACAAATTGAAAAGTGAGCGAATGCGGCAATATGAAGCATATGCAGAAGGAATTATTACAAAAGATAAATATTTGCTTATGAAGCAGCAGCTTACAGATAAAGTCAACCGTAATGAGACAGAAATGGAAAGACTTACTCACTTATCAGTAGAGGAAAGTGCTTATAAAAACAAAGTAGCGTCTGCGATAGAGCTGCTTGATGGAGAAATGCAGCATGAAAAAATCACACAGGAGCTGGTTGATGCCACGATTGATACAGTATATGTGTACGATAAAAAACGGATAGAGGTTGTGTTTAAGTTTGATGATATTCTCATGCGGGCAATCGAAAAATACCAGAAGGGGGAAAAAGAAGCATGACATTTAAGAATTTTATATGTAAAGGGGTTTTAGTATTCACAGGTTTGTTGCTGATCGGCTGGCTTGGACAGTATATTTATATAGTGAATGGAGAAATTGACTGGTTCCGCTTGATGTTGGTGTATGGAGTTCCGGTAGGAATACCGCATATGTTTATTATTGTTCCATGGCACTGGGATTTATCCGGTATTCTTGGAATGGTTGCCCTGTGCGTAATTGTAGGTGGCGTATTTGGATGTGTGATTGCAGCAGGTCTGGCAGTCAGAGCAATTTGGTACATAGTAGGCTATCCGATCAGCAGAATGCTGGCCGGATATAACGGAAAAAGAATGTAAAGGAATAATATGGTAGAGAATATGACCACGGGTTGACAGCCTGTGGTTTTATTTTGCCATTTCTTGATGCAGAAAGATGTGGTAGAATATCAATCAGTACATAAACAGGGAGAGAAGAAATATGTTAGATGATGAAAAATGTCTTTGCGGATCAGGACGAATATATGGGATTTGCTGTAAACCATTCAGTGGAATGAAAATAGAGGATTATAAAAGGGAGCGTGAAAGTAAAAATTATATAAAAGCATATTACATAGCAATTGCTATGCTGACGGATTATCTGGTGGAAGTTAAGAAGCATACAAATAGAATTTTAAAGGATAATCCGGCAATTGGGAAATTCATACTTCATCAAGATATAAACACATTATCGGAACTGGCAGACCGCATTTTTTGCAGCATTCCGGAAGGAAATACTGATAATTGGGGAGAAAGATTTGAGACTATAAATAAATTGGTTGATGCGGAAGAATGGAAAAATGAATGCGAATACTACCAGTTGTTGTATTATGATTTGAATAATGAAGATGGCAGATTCACAGAACAGATTGAAGCTATTGCAAAGAATATAAAAGTCGATGTACACACAGATCAAAGAATGTTGGAATTACTGCGGTCAGTAATATTACCAACAGGCGAGTTGACAAAGTTGCTGAAATTAGATGACATTTTGACCGAAAAATCAGAGGATTCTCTGATGAAATTAAAATATCAATTTGACAAGGCAATACAGCTTTCGTTAGTATCCGATAATGAGGGTGCAAAAAAGATTGCAGATGAAGTGATTGAGAAATTGGAAAAAGGAGTACCTTATACGGAAATTGAGCTGTATTCACAGGATATAACTGCTCAAATGTATGAATTGTATTATAATTTTGAGCCAGATAGAAAATGGCTCGATAAAGCTCTGGAGATCCGCAAGCAAATGAAGGTTGATAATTTCAATAGTTCTGGCAAGGCAAAATATTTTTCTGACATAGCCTATGTAAATTGGAAGTTGGGAAACTATGAAGTGGCAGAGCAACATTTTACTACAAGTCTGGGATATGAAGAAAACGCATTTGCACAGATTTATTTGTTGGATTGCCTGGTAGAACAAAATAAGATTAAGAATTTAAAAGAATATCTGGAAAATGTCGAGTTTAATACATTGGGCGTGGATTGTATAGATTTTCTGATAATATTAGGAAATGCAGCCATACGCTTGAACGACACTTCAAGCATAGAAACACTGAAAGGTTATTTGAAGGAAATAAATATTGCAGTTCCATATTATAAATTGTGCTTGAAGGAGCTGGAATTAGAGCTGGAAAAGAAAAGTGGTCGGATTAGGAAGATACTTGGTAAACTTTCACCGTTGAAAGAGTATTTGATTTTACAGCCACAATTTAATGGAATGGGTATTAATTTGGAAAAAATCATAGAAGATTTGAAAAAATGATAGTATGAAAATGAGAGGATGCAGCATGATAACTGTTTTCCTCTCATTTTGTATTTGGTTGCGGAAAATTATAGCTACTCAGGAGTATTACGCATACATTCTTTTATAAGTTGCACAGACTTTAAAATCCATTCCATTTCCTGTGAAGTACAATCGGATAACAGGTTCTGTATTTTCTGATAGGAAGGATCGGAAAAAGCAGAATCAGAAGGTGGAGCAGATGCTTCCTTAAACGGAGCTGTTTTTTGAATATCTGTACTGTCATCAAGAAGCTGGTTCTCTAATTCCTGAAGTGCCTGGGTATATTGTTCCTTTTCTGAATCTGCCATTTTATTTAGAAAAGCAACGTAAGTAGAAAGTTTTCGGTTAATTACCGGATTTCCAAATGAAAGCGTCAGGGTATCGGGCAGAATATTCCCATTGCTGTCTTTTTGAGAATTAAAGTTTAAATCCAGTTGCTCATTCATTTTGAAAATAAGTGAGAGCAGATCAGAAACGGTATGAATATCAAAATCCATGAAAACATTTATACTGATACCGAGTGCCTGGGATATTTTTAAGAGCTGTTCCGGTTTAGGTTTGCGTTCATCAGATTCATATTTTTGCAATGTACTTATGCTTAGACCTGTAGCTTGTATAAGCTGATCCTGGGTAAAACCATGTAAAGTTCTAAAATATTTAATTTTTTCACCAACAGTCATTATGCTACCTCCATAGCTGGATTATATCATATTTCCTATCATAAAATACACAAAAATATATAAAAATGTATTGACACATACAAATGTATGGTATATATTTAAAACACATACAAAAGTAATATTTAAGTAGAACAAGACATACAAAAGTGATAGCGGATTACAGATAAGTGCTACTTAAATATTAGTAAAATTGAAACTGAGAGATGTGCTGGTGTTACTTAAAGTACAGTTAAAAAACAGGAGGAAAAGCAATGGCAGAGATTATTTTTGGAATTGACCATGGAAATGGAAATATGAAGGGAGAAAGTGTATGTTTCCCATGTGGACTTGTTCGATATGTGTCGGAACCGGGAAGATTTATGAATGAGGATATTTTGGAATACCAGGGAACCTATTATACGTTGTCTGATACAAAAATGCCATTTAAGGCGGACAAAACAGTAGATGATGATTATTTTATTCTGACATTATATGCTCTTACAATGGAAGCCCGGAATAAGGGAATTACGTTGACAGGAAAAGATGTAGTATTGGGAATCGGATTACCACCGGCAGATTATGGGCAGCAGGCAACATCATTCAAGAAATATTTTTTAGATCATGCAAAACATGGAATTACATTTAAAATGAACGGGAAAACTGTAAGTTTCTATTTGAAGGATGTATTTGTCAGTCCTCAGAACTTTGCGGCTGTTATGTGCTTTAAAGCAAGCCTTTTAAAGAAATACCGCACAGTAAACTGCATTGATATTGGAGACGGAACGGTTGATCTTCTGGTGATTAGAAATGGAAAACCGGATTTATCTGTCCGTGTCAGTGATCGTTCTGGTATGGCAGTTCTCAGGTCGGAAATTTCCAATGCAATACAGCAGAACTATGGTATGCACTTAGATTCTTCTGATGTGGAACAGGTGTTAATGCAGGAGGAAACCATTCTGGAAGAGGAAGTAATTGTGGAAATTCAGAGAATGGCAGAAAACTGGTTACAGAGAATCATCAATAAACTACATACTCATGTGACTGATTTCAGAACTAATCCGGCTGTTTTTCTTGGTGGTGGAAGTTTGCTGTTGAGAAAGCAAATTGAAAATTCCTCAGAGTTTAAATATGTGGAATTTATTGATGATGTGCGTGCTAATGCTATCGGATATGAAAAATTGACAGCAGCTCGCCTGCGTAGAGGGTAGGAGGTGCGGTTCATGGGACAGATAAAGGTCGTGCTGATTTTCAATGAAGATGATGAACGCCAAAGAGAAGCGGGAGAATATTTAAAGACCAAGAAAAGGTGCAAGACAGCACTTGTGACAGAACTGGTTCATGCCTGGATGAAAAACGGAGAGACAGCAGTGAATACGGTTTCTTCCATCGGAAGCATAAATATAGAAGATATTAAAAAGCAATTGTTGCAGGATAAAGATTTTATATCAAGAATTGAGAAATCTATGACTGAGACAGGTGATCAGAATAAGCCAGAAGCGGAGTCAGAAGATAATGAAAATCTGGATATGGATGAAGATATGATGTTGGCAGGGTTGTCAATGTTTGATTTGGAAATTTAAAATTTGAAGTATGGTATAGGGAAGTTGTGCTGAAAAAAATAGGCACTAACTTCCCTATATGTTGTATATTTTTAAATAATATGTTAGCATATTTAGTATGAATGTTGACGGGAGGCGGTAAAATGCGATGGGATAAGAAAGACATTCCACATAAAGGATGGACGGAAATAGGAATGGAAGATTTGGGGGAAGAAGCGGAATTTGGAGAAGATATAGAATACGAACGATGTGAAATGTGTGGTAACGAGAAAATACGATATGTGCATATTATGACACATCCAGAATTCCCAGGAGAATTGAGAGTAGGTTGTATTTGTGCTTGCCATATGACGGATGACTACGAAAATCCGGAAGCAAGGGAAAGAGATTTGAAAAATCGAGTACAACGAAAAAAGAATTTTATGAAAAAAGAATGGCGTCAGGTAGTTAGAACTGGGAATTTTACGTTAAAGTATAAAGGCGAAAACATTACAATTATGCGTAGCAAATATGATACGGGGTGGGGTGTTATATACGCAGGAAAATGGCGTTGGGATTATCATGGAAGAAAGATTTCAGATTTTGATACAGCAAGATTAGTAGCTTTTAATTTGTTTGATGAAATGTACAATTCCAGAAGTGAAGCACAGCCATATTGGGATGGTGATCGGTGGCTGTATTGTGAGTAAGTATATATATTACTGCTGATATGCAATGATTGTATATCAGCAGTAATGAATAATTGTTAAAAGTTAAAAACAGCACTTATTTGATTTCCACAAACAGGATCGTATTTTACATATTTGCCAAGAAGGTTTCTGGCTCTTTTTCCTAGTTGTTCTTTAACAGAAGAATCGGTGATAAAAGCGGAGCCGATGGTTATGGATGAAATATTTTGGGCATTTTCAATCATTACAGAACCGTTTGTTACTGTCTTGCGGTCTGAATTTTTGGAAAGATTGCTCTTTACTAGGAGAATATAATTATCAGGCAAGTTGGTGGTTATTATGATAGAATTGTCATATTTTTGAATGTCAAAGGTGACATATAATTCTTTTCCAACTTCAGGAGCTTCGGGTTGCATACTTGCTGGTAATGGTGGGATTTCTCCCATACGGATTTGGCGTCCATTATAATACCAAGTATGATTTTCATCACATGTAAAATATTCTTTGTCACGGAATAATCCGTGAAAGGTGATAAATTTTGCTTCATCTTCTGGAAGGAGAGGGATTTTTGCACCTCTATCAGTATATACCTTATTATCTACTTTCCTAAATTTCCATACGGCATCTAAGAAACTGATATTGAAATATTGAGCAGCGTCTATAAAAATCAGATCATCACCATGAAAGTATCCATATTTATTGTTGTAATCGTCCGCATATTTTTTTACAAATTTGTACACTTCTTCATCGAAATTCGTATAACTTAGTTGTTTATGTAAAACAATTCTATTGAGAAGGGCATTAACACTGGCAGGGATCTGAATTTGATATTTGGAATACACATTTCTGCGTACTCGTGTAAATAACTCATCTACATCAATGTTTGGTTCTAATATCTCATCACAGATAGCCTGGGTAAATGGACTCATTTGATTGGCAATACCGATAGAAGTATATTGAAACTGAGTTCCGTAAGCAATATATACATCTTCAGCAGCAGTTATCTCAGAATAATATCCTTTAGATAAGCCAAAATCTGAACGACAGGCATCCAGAATGAGGATAAGGCGTCCTTTTCCTTTATATAGAGAGATAATATCTTGAATATTCATTGCGGATGTTTCAATATCCTTGCTTTTCTCAAACTCGGATGCAAAATCAACTGGATAAATATAATTATTACCGTTATTATGTCCGCCGTGTCCGGTAAAGTATACGATATGGATAGCATCACAAGGCGAATGGGAAGCATTATCTTCTAAAGCAGGAATGATTTGATCTTTTGAAATGTTTTCTATTTGTTTGACTTCAAATCCAATTTGGGTAAGTCGTTTATGCATTGCTTGAATGTCATATTTTACACCAGGTAGATTGTTAATTTGGATCAGAGGTGACTTTGTATAATTGCTTGCTGAAAAAAGTATAGCGTTTTTCTTCATATGAATCCTCCGTATTTAATACAAGATTGCAAGGAAGCAAGACCGCAAAAGGATAAAAGAAGGATGCAGAAATAAAGGAGTTTCTGCATCCTTGAATTATTTGACGGGCTTGTAGTTGCGTAATGCAGTTTTTGTTGATTTTATAATTTCCAGTAAAAATTCTTTTTCCTGATTGCTGCAATCAGAAGTAAGTTCTTTTATATCAGCATCGAACTTGGAAACCAACACAGGGGTATTATCGTATAAGAGCTGATCCACGGTTGTATCAAGACTCTGTGCAATCCCTAACAGAGTAGCCAGACTTAACTTGGTATGTCCGTTTTCGATACTGCTGACATAGGTAGGGGCAACGTCAATCATATTTGAAAGTGTTTCCTGAGTCATTTTTTTTGACAGACGTGCAGTGCGGATTCTCTTTCCAATAGCAAGATAATCAATTTCTACTTCCAAACCTGTCACCTCCTAGACTTTGACTATTAGTTAATGTTTGCAATGAAACTCCACACACATTTGATATTTCTTATTGTATTCCTAAAAGAGATATATTATAATTAAATATAAGTAGAACTTTAGTGTAATTATTCACATGTAGTAGAAAAACACATAAAACACCGGGGGTATCAAATTTGGAAGATACAATTACAGGTGTTGAATTTTATTCCAACGTGAAAACCTCGGAGGTGGAATGGATATGGTATCCATATATTCCCTGTGGGAAAATTACAATGTTACAGGGTGATCCGGGAGAAGGAAAATCAACATTAATTATTCATATTGCAGCTATATTGACAAAAGGCGGATATTTACCGGACGGTCAAAAGATAAAAAAACCGGAGATTGTGATTTATCAATGCTCAGAAGATGGAAAAAGCGATACGATAAAACCAAGACTTGAACAGGCAGGGGCAGATTGTAATAGAGTTGCATTTATAAAAGACGATAATGGAGAACTGACACTGGAAGATGAACGCATAAAGACTGCAATTAACCAGATTGGTGCAAAAATGGTTGTGCTTGATCCGATACAGGCATTTATTGGACATAATGGAAATATGACCAATGCCGTAAAAATGCGGGAAACACTGTCAAAACTATCCAAGGTTGCAGAAGAAACAAACTGTGCGATTGTTCTGGTGGGGCATATGACAAAGAATAGCGGTGGAAAGCAGATTTATAGAGGATTAGGAAGTATTGATATTGCCGCAACAGTGAGAAGTATTCTTATGGTATCAAGAGACAAAGAAGAACCATGGAAAAGATATATGTTTCCGGTGAAATCGAGCCTTGCACCAGAAGGCGAACCAATCGGATTTGAACTGGATAAAGAAAAAGGTTTTCACTGGATGGGAAAATGTCAGATAAATATAGAGGAATTGCTGGCTGTGGAAAAAAGTACCGCCAAAAAAGATGTTGCGATTGAATATCTTCAAACGTTATTGGCGGTGGAAGATCTGCCAAGTACATATATCTATGAAAAAATGAAAGAATATGGTATTGCCAAGCGAACGGTACAGGAAGCAAAGAAAATTGCGGAGATTAGTGCATATAAAAAAGGCAAGATATGGTACTGGCATATGGAAGTGGGGGACAGCATATGAATGAACAAGAAAAACATGCTGTAAGCCAGGAAGAACGAAAAGAGAAGATTCGTGCAAGATACAAGGGCGTAGATCGTAGTGAATTGGAGTTCATTCCAGCGAAACAGAAAGAAAAACTATTTGAGGATGTAGGCACAAAAAGAGTGTGTGCATATTGTCGTGTGTCTACGGACGACGCTAATCAGACATCTTCATATGAACTGCAGAAAAATCATTATGAAGATATGATAAAAGAACATGCAGGATGGAACCTTGTTGGAATATATGCAGATGAAGGTATTTCAGGAACATCCTTATTGCATAGAGATGAATTTAATCGTATGATTTCAGATTGCCAAGCTGGAAGAATAGATTTGATAGTTACCAAAAGCGTATCCAGATTTGCCAGAAATATTGTTGACTGTATTGCTAAGGTTCGTGAACTGGCAAATATGAAGCCACAGGTGGGTGTATTTTTTGAGACAGAGCACATTTATACGCTTGATAATACAAGTGAAATGATGCTTGCAGTGTTGTCGGCAGCAGCACAGGAAGAATCGCACACGAAAAGTGAAATTATGAATATCTCTATTGAACAACGGTTTTCAAGGGGGATTTTTCTAACACCAAAACTTTTAGGATATGATAAAGACGAGGATGGAAATCTTGTTATCAACGAAACAGAAGCAGATACGGTCAGACTGTGTTATTATCTGTTTTTAAGTGGTTTTCCGACTTCTGAAATAGCTGAGATATTAATGGATTTGGGACGGAAAACAAAACTGGGAAACACAAAGTGGACAGGAAGTGCAGTTGTAAATATTCTTCGCAATGAAAGGCATTGTGGCGATGTTTTATCCAGAAAAACATTCACACCTAATTATCTGGATCATAAGTCAAAGAAAAATAACCATGACAGAAATCAATACAGGCAAGCAGATCACCATGAAGCAATAGTAAGCAGAGAAATTTATAATGCGGCACAAAAACTGTTAGAAGCAGGAAAGTATAGTAGAAAAGGGTATCCTCTGCCTACATTGCAAGTAGTTGACCAGGGAGTATTAAAGGGATTTGTGCCGGTAAACCGGGCATGGAATGGATTTTCAACAGATGATTATAAAAAAGCATCATTAAGTGCATACGATGAAGATACGAACGAGATTCATGCAGAGCAAACGAACAAAAGTGCATTCGATTTAAGCGGATATGAGATCGTAAGAGCACAGTTTTTTTCAACAAGGTTTGATCCGGTAGTCACAATATCTTCTGGGAAGATTACGTTTAATACTGCGTGTATGAAAAAATTTGAAAATGTAGAATACGTGGAGTTGTTATTTAATTCGGTAGAAAAATGTATCGCTGTTCGTCCCTGTGAAAAAAGTAATGTAAATGCTATAAAATGGGGAACTATACGAAATGGACGATGGGCAGTTCTGCCAAAGAGCTGCAAAGGGTTCTCGGAACCGTTATTTGAGCTTATGAATTGGGACAGTGATTGTAAATATAAATTACGAGGACAATTCTGTGGCAATTCAGACGAGCAACTATTGATATTTGAATTGGAAGAACCAGAGGTATTCGTACAAGAATATGTTGAAGAACAACATATAGACTCATCGGTAGAAGCCCCATCTGAAAATATGAAGACTGTTAAGAAAGTACTTTATCCAAAAGCATGGATTCATAATTTTGGAGAAACAACAAACAGAACAGTCTTTTTTCAACGAATAGCATATAAAGGAAACTGGGAAATACTACGCCCGGCAAAGACGGTTGAAGGTATGGAAATCATAACCAGAGAAATATTGGATGATTTGATGGGAGAAGCTGAGAAACTGATAGATAGAATGAGGTGTGCTACATATGAGTGATACAACAAATTACACAGATGAACAGGAGATTGTTGATCAAAAAGCGATAGAGCTGGCAGAGGATTTCAGTTATGACGGTTATCAGGTTGTCAGACGTGAGTTGTTTGCACATTTAAGAGAGCCTGCTGTTGTGATCCGGAGAGATAGCGTAACATTTAATACAGCCTGCATTGCCGGATTGGAGGATGCAGTTTATATACAGATACTTGTAAACCAGGAAAATAAAAGAATGGTTGTCCGAAAATGCGAAGAAAATGATAAAGATGCACTTCGCTGGTGCGTGGCAAAACCAGATAAAAGAAAAAGCAGGAAAATGACAAACAAAATCTTTTCTGCCATGATGTATGAAATGATGGGGTGGAATCTGGATTGCCGTTATAAGATTTTAGGACATAAGATTTCGTTTGAAGGTGAGACAATATATGTATTTGATCTGATGGAGACAGAGATATACCTGGATACTAAGGGAAAACGTCAGAAGAAAAATGCAGAAAATCAAGAAAGTGCAGAGAGTAGCAATAATATAGAAGGAACGTCATTATCGAATGCATCAGAGGATAATGCTTCTACTGAAGAAATAAATAAAAAGACTCGTACACCTTTTTATCCGAAAGAATGGAAAGATTCTTTTGGATTGCCAGTAGAGGAACATAGGAAAGCCTTGGAAATAAATATGCTGAAGGGATATGCTGAATTTACAACACCAAAATAGATGAAGACAGGGAAAAGTCTGCTCTGAGATTGGAGGTATCAATATGCAGGAAAACAATATGATGATACCAGGGATTTCTTTGTGCCAAAAATGGGGAAAGATAAGAATTTTTCATTCAACAATAGTGGCACTGGGAGAGCCGAGGTACATACGGTTCCTTTTTAACCCTGATAAGAAAGGCTTAGTGGTACAGGCATGTGCCAGAAAGGAAGCAGAATGTTTTCGTGTGCCTAAATACAATCCGGAGAATTGGGAATTTAAGATCAGTAGTGTGCCAATGTTACGGATGATCTGGAATACATGTAATTGGGATAAGGAAAAGACATACCGATTGACTGGAATGTGCCATATAGAGCATAATCTGGTCGAATTTGATATGAAGCAGGCAACAGTGCAGACAGCAGATGAATTTTAAAGAAATGGCGTAAAATAAGGACTTCTGAGAAATCGGAGGTTCTTTTTTTGTGCGATTTTTCGAGGGTAAGTGCATGGTTCTGTGATGAAAAAATTTCTTTGAAAAAAAGTTGTTTCTACCTTTACATCAGGAGGAGATATGAGCCTTGTGGGCACCAGACCACCAACACTGGATGAGTGGGAGAAGTATGAACCTCACCACAGAGCCAGAATGTCATTCAGGCCGGGACTGACCGGACTGTGGCAGGTAAGTGGAAGGAGTAATATCACGGACTTTGAGGAAGTGGTAAAGCTGGATACCCAGTATATTGGGGAGTGGAGTGTTAAGGGGGATATAAGTATTCTCTTTAAGACCGTTCTCAGTGTGTTAAAAAATGATGGAGCAGTGTAGGAAGATAAAATGAGAGTAGTACATGTTGCAGAATGTGTAGGTGGAGTTGAAAGATATTTAAGAAGTTTACTAAAATATTCTTCTTGCGAAAATATAATGATACTTTCACAGCTATATAATAAATCAGAATTTGAGAAAATTGCCGATAAAGTTGAAATTATTAATATGAATCATAATATAGGAGTTTCAGCGATAAAAGAATTGTGATATTGTTTCAGCGGGATTTACGATGGTATGTGAAGATGTCGTACCGAGAATTGAAGATGTTACTATAGATTGTCGATTTGATATAGGTGATAAGAATGATTTTTTGTTGCAGAAAATATCAAACCATATTCCTTATCTTGTCCATCACCTGACCTCTTGTTTATGCTAATCTAAATTTAGGTCACATGGCTCATTGAAAATTAGGTCACTCCAAGGCCATTATGATATCCTTTATCTAACAATAGATAAAGGAGGTCTCGGAAGTGCTGTGGCAGAGGTGCTCTGCGAGGAGCAGCCTGCAAAGCTTTTGCGTATCGGAGTAGAGGACCACTTCGGTGAGTCAGGATCGGCAGTGGAGCTTATCCAAAAGTATGGACTGGATGCAGAGGGCATTGTAGATAGAATTAGAACTCTTCAGATTTGATATTCTATAAAACATATAGCTGTTAGCCGTTTTTTGTTAAGCGCAAAAATTGATTTTAGATTCGAAAGAGATAGGCTTATCGGAAATCATGCGTTGATATATTGAATGTATACATTTAAATTGTATAAATACTTGCCCTATCAGTAATTAATGTGATATAATATGGGCTGAAAGTGTTAGCAATTCTAGTTATATGGACTACTAGAATATATTGATTTTAAATGCATAATAAGCATATGCAGGAAAGGGTGTATTATGAAAAAATGTAAATTATTGATTGCAGGGGTTGTATGCGGTGCTTTTGTTATGCAAACTGGTTTAACTGGAGTATATGCATCTGAACCGAGTACTATTTGTTATGAAGCTAGACAGAATTTAAATATTTCTGCGAAGGCAGACACAAATAAGATAAATGTTGGTGGCAAAGTGACATTAACAGGAACAGCAGTAGGAGGAACAGCGCCATATACATACAGTTATTTAGTGCATAACAAGGATACAAACGACTGGGCACGTCTTACACCAGAGTTTGTAAAGAATGCAAGCTTTACATGGACAGCCGGAAGTGCTGGAAACAGAGAGTTTTTTGTAGAGGCAAAGGATAGCACAGGAAAAGTAGTGCGAAGCAGTGCTGTAGCCGTATCAGTAGCGAAGGTGCAGAATCTGACAATAAGCGCTAAGACGGACAAGAACAAAGTAAATGTCGGAGATAAAGTGACATTAACAGGAACAGCAACAGGAGGAACAGCACCATATACATACAGTTATTTAGTGCATAACAAGGATACAAACGACTGGGCACGTCTTACACCAGAGTTTGTAAAGAATGCAAGCTTTACATGGACAGCCGGAAGTGCTGGAAACAGAGAGTTTTTTGTAGAGGCAAAGGATAGCACAGGAAAAGTAGTGCGAAGCAGTGCTGTAGCCGTATCAGTAGCGAAGGTGCAGAATCTGACAATAAGCGCTAAGACGGACAAGAACAAAGTAAATGTCGGAGATAAAGTGACATTAACAGGAACAGCAACAGGAGGAACAGCACCATATACATACAGTTATTTAGTGCATAACAAGGATACAAACGACTGGGCACGTCTTACACCAGAGTTTGTAAAGAATGCAAGCTTTACATGGACAGCCGGAAGTGCTGGAAACAGAGAGTTTTTTGTAGAGGCAAAGGATAGCACAGGAAAAGTAGTGCGAAGCAGTGCTATGAGTTGTAATGTCATTATACAGCAGGAAGATTGGGAACTTCCTATTATGTAACATTGTTACAATAAAACTATGAGCGAAATGGGTATTGATGCTATAGGATTGGTTTTGATATCCATTTCATAAAATTTTGTTAACACAGAAAGCTATTTATGATTTATTTAAAATTAGTGTTGAATTATAAATACATATATGATATTTGAAAAAGCAAGAAAGTACTAGCAAAAAAGTCACAATAATTGTGACTTTTTTTGTTTTTGTAAAAATTATCGAAAATGTGCGAAAATATTATAACAACTACACATTTCTGATAAT
>PVMN01000449.1_pt1 | contig 87407 bp, 108 predicted proteins | sample 1853401 | NCBI WGS metagenome assembly PVMN01 (sample SAMN08533510, study PRJNA380276) | Human gut metagenome, whole genome shotgun sequencing project.
TAAAAATAGCTGAAAACAGAATTGGTGGTAGACAATCATTCATGCGTTTGTCGTGGGATCTATACTGCGGACCCTTGACAATTTGGGCGAGTGATGGTAAGATTTGTGTTACGCGAGAACAGTACCAGTATAGAATTCGGGGTCGCCTGGATTTTGAACACTGTCAAAAGCGAACGCATCGGAAGAATGTCTGCGACCCATTGCGGATCGGGCGATGCGAAAAACTCCGAAGAGAGTGCCAGTAAGGGCTTGTACTGGTTTCGACGGGGGCTTTGAAGCTGGTGAAGCTATCCGCATGCAATGCGTTAAATGGCAAACCTAAATATAAACGCTAACGACGAATTAGCATACGCAGCCTAATTTAGGCAGCTGTCGGCCTTAGAATACCTGCATTTTAAGTAACCGGCATCATTTAAAGCAGGAAACGACACGTGCAAAGCTTTGCGCACGCGGGCGTATGATGAAGCTACCAAACGGATCAGGATGTCTGCTTTCGGGTTCGGGCGGGAATTCTAAATAACAGACTATGATAGTAGAAGAACAGGGGATAGGTTTTCGGACAGGGGTTCGATTCCCCTCAGGTCCACGACAAAAGCCGCGTATTTACGCGGCTTTTTAGTTTTTGTGTTGCATTTCGTGTTGCATATTTAGCAGGGCTTTGTACCAGCCGTTCGGATCCGCTTCCCGAAGTGCATTTATAATCTCAATGGCTGACTTCTCTTTTTCTGAAGCATTTCCATCCAGAAGTGAATCAAAATAATTGTCTATGGTCTCATCGACCTTTTCTCGTTCCTCCGAAAATGTATGAGTGTATACGTTTTTCATGACCCGATCAGAAGACCATCCGCCGCGTTCCTGCGCATATTTATCCGGGATCCGGAGCAGTGCCATTACAGATGCATTGAGGTGCCGCAGATCGTGGAATGTCATGTGAGGTAGGTCATGCTGCTCTAAAAGAGATACCCAACGCATGTAAATTGCATGTCCGCTCAGGGTGATCAAAGGATCATCTGGTTTTTTCCCAGAGATATTCTTGTCAATCAATGCCTGAATATAATTCGGGATGTGATGCTTACGCAGACGGGCTTCCGCTTTGCCGCTTTCCTTTACCGTTGGAGTCTGTCCGATATCAACGATAACACGGTCCAGGGTAATGTACCCGTTAGAGATATCTCGAACGCGGATTCCACGGATCTCAGACATAGAGTAGCTGAGCCAGCAGGCCAGGAGACACGGCAGCTCGATTTCCGTATCTTTAATGATTTCCAGCACAGTTTTTGCAGGAATAAGGCTTTTAACTTTCTTAGGTATCTTAGGCAGCCTTACATCATAGTTATCGTTCGGATAAAAATAGTTTATAACACTTCGTATGTAGCTGTAAGTGTTTCGAACAGTCTTGGGCGAAATAGGTGTTTTCGTTTTGGTTGAACGTTTTGAGGGGCGCTTCGTATCATCATCAACAGCTTTCTGTAAGTCCTCTGTGGTGATGTCTTTAAGTTTCTTTTCCATCAGGAAAGCATAGGAGTCATATTGTTCTTTTGAATATCCCTGGACGGTGGTACCTGAGAGCGATGGACCGATGGCTTCTACGTACTTCTTCATTGCATCTTTCAGCAAAATGTTTCCGTTTTTTTGACGTTTCCGGCTGACATTGGTGTCACGATCCTGTTGAAATTCGGCGGCTTGACGCTCATCATCCGCTTTCCCGCGTCTTGATGGATCATCGCTGGTAAATGATTCATAAATTCGTTTATCCTTCCATGTGCCTGATTTCGTGTCGAATATACGCTCGGTGTGACTGTACACCAGACACCTCCAGGATCCGGAGGGGAGTTTTTTCGCAGTAGCCATTATATCATGCTCCTTTCTGTTGCGATGTCGCAATACCTAAAAATGGGAAAAATGGGTATAAAAAATACGCCCCTTGCCAGGACGCATCGGAGATGATATAATTCAGGTGTTCAAGCTGATTATATCTTCCCGGGCATCCGGCAAGAGAAAATCCATGTAAAACCGTTCGGTGTTGGTAGCACCGGGCGGTTTTGCTATTTATGGAAGCTGCACAGGTGCAGCTAATTTATTTCAAGAGATCCCGGATCCGGATCGTGAGTCCTGGATAAATTCCGACAGGAATATCAACGTCAAAGGAATAGAGGTATGGATCACTGTCATTTTCATAGCAGTAGACAACAACTTTCTCTTTTACCGGATCCACGATCCAATATTCACGGACACCGGCATCAGAATAGAGAGTATTCTTCCGGTTATAGTCCATTCTACGGCTGGATGGAGAGACAATTTCAATAATAAGGTCCGGAGCTCCGGAGCATCCGCGGTCAGTCAGCTTATTTGGATCGCAGATTACAGAGATATCCGGTTCCACCCAGTCCTTGTCATCGGCATCGAGATTGACGGCGAAGGGGGCAGGGTATACCTCGCAGGATCCGTGGTGATCAGTAATATACTGATTAAAGAGAGCTGTCAGTTTGCTCACAAGTCGCTGGTGGATTCTGCTCGGCGGAGCCATATCATAGAATTTGCCGCCAATCAGTTCGGCACGTTCGCCTTCCGGAAGATTCCAGTAATCCTCAGATGTATAATTGTTTTTTAATAATGGCATACAAACACTCCTCTCTATATTTTGTGGTGAAAGTTAGTCCTTTTATTCATCATCGTCAGAATCATCACTTAAATCTGAAGTATATGGAGTATCAGTGGATTGGGACTGTCTGAATTCTTCAGCAAGCATAGTTTTGTTAAACTCTGCGGTTGGATCCAGTTCATTTACCAATGCTTCCAATTCATCAAGCGTTGAATAGAAGAATTCTTTACGCATATTCACCTTGTTTACACGTTTATCATTTAAGATGGTATGCAATTTGTTCTCTAAACCAACAGCATTATCAGAGAAGATGAAACTGTGAACATCAAATTTAAATGGTACGCTGGCGCTTCCGAGCTCATCCACACGCTCCTGAGGATCCATTCTGCGGGTCATGCCAATTTTGAAAACATTCTCTCCGAAGGAACCGAGGTTACTGATGACGTAAACATTTCCGGCTTTACCATTTTGGAGTTTACTAATTTCATCTTTCTTAATAGTCACATCAGATAATTGTCCTTGTAATTCTAAAATTTTTGATTTCAAAGTAGCTATCTGTGCTTCATCTTCTGTATTAGAAAGTGCCTCATTTGCCTTTTCAATCTCTGCCTGGTACTTGGCCTCTTCCTGCTCGATTTTCTTGCGTTGCTGTTCAAGCAGTTTACGTTCTTCGGCTTCTTCACGCATTTGCTGTTTGAGGGCGAGCTGTTCCTGGCGAGCCTGTTCTTTTTTCACGTAATAGTTATATTCAATTTTTACTGCGTCAATAAAGAGATATTCAATTTCGCCAATGAAACGCGTGAGTGTTCCAACAATACTTTTATTTCCCTCTCCGGCAATCTGAAGATATTTTCGTGTGACAATTTTTACCTTTTCAACTGCCTGATCCAGCTTTTCGTATTTTAAATCATATAAGATATTTTGCAATTCAGCCCGAAGGGCGATAACCATTAACTGATAAATGGTCTGATTGGCTTTTGTAGTATACCGGGCGGCATATGAAGATAAGAGGCGGTCAATGGCTTTGTCATTTTCTTTAAAAGCGTTCCTTAAAGATTTTACATCCATGGAATGTAATTTCAAAATGACGCTGGGCGCATAGGCATCATAATCAGCTGAATCGGAAGGAGACAGACACTCTGTTCCATCGGTTTCAAGAAAGTTTGAAATACAATAGTCAACACTTTTGTACAGTTCCTTCGATCGCTTTAATTTTTTAGTTTGGGTTGTGACCTGTTTATCTAATTTTTCCTGCTTTTCCTGTAATTGAGAGATTTCTTCGCGCAGGCGAGAAATCATTGTATTCTGATCAGCCATCTCTTCATTGAGATTGGAAAATTCCTTTTTGGCTTCTGCAATTTTTCTTTGAACTTCTTCATATTCATCACAACCAAGAGCAGCTAAGCGCTGTTTAAGTTGTTCGTTTTCTGCTTTAATTTCGCTGATTCGAAAAATATCAAAAAATCCCATTTGTATCCCCTTTTGCATAGTATTCTGATAATTTTATCGTTTATAGTTTCTCTACCACCGCCAGATGCGGTTCAAACATGATCACATATCCATCCAGCTCTGTGTAGCAGCCGTATTTTTCCCGATAGCATTCCAAGGCTTCATTCAGAAATTCTTCTGACACTTCCAGACATTCTGCTAATTCATGCAAGTTATGGCAATGGTTCCGGTATCCCAGAATAATTCCGGAGAGTCCGACCCGGCGGTCATAGGCGCGGAGACGGGCGAGATGTTCCTGTTTCCGGCAGACGGTGTCGTGCTGATTTAGAATATTCCCGTAGGAAGTATAATGATGCTCCAGCTCCTCGGCCAGAGTATCTGCTGTCTGCGCAGCATTCAAGCCGGAGTGGATCGCAATCGAACCATCTATATAAAGACCGTGGAGATGGTCACTTTTAAACTTCACATAATCAACAGGGACGTTCTGATCATATGCTTCCTGTTCCAGTTCTTCAACTGCAGTCATTAGCACCAGCTCCTATTTTTTATTTCTTCGGTTCTTGACAAAATCGGCATAAGCACGAATGTCTTCTAATTCATCCTCTGTGAAATCGTCACCGTCGAAGTGGGCGGCGATGGTGGTGGGTGAATCATCTACAGCGTCATCAGCCAAATAATCTAATGTGCAATTAAAATAAGTACACAATTTTTTTAAAGTCGAAAGTTTTGCGTTTTCTGATCCCTTCTTATAAAAGCCGTCGATAGTGGTGTACGGAACTCCGGACTCCCTGGCTAAATCTGCCTTGTTGATATTTCGTTCTTTCATTAAGAGATCTAATTTATCTGTCAATCCCATGTGGATACCTCCTTCATGGCTTCATCATACTACGAAAAATATACTTTGTAAATAATAAATTACCCCACAAAGTAAAAATATTACGTTTTAGGGTTGACAAATACGATACAGGGTAATATAGTTATAATGTAATTACGACACAGGGTAATTCGAGGAGGTGATGAGGGTGTTTAATAATTTAAATGCCGAGATGGCAAGGAAAAAAGTTTCCATTAAAGCATTAGCTGAAGCAACAGGTATCAATTATGAAAGCTTGAAAAATAAGATGTCTGGAACGACAGAATTTAAGAGAAACGAAATGATCCAGATTAAGAAAGAGTTTCCGGATTGTTCTTTAGACTACCTGTTTGCAACAGAGAACAAGAATGGAGCGTGAGAGAGGTGGAGAAAGAAGTTGTTGAAATCCTTCTGGATATCAAAAAAGAACTCCAGGCGATTCGGAGTTGCCTGGAGTCCAATACTACACTGTCAATAGAAAAAATCAGTCAGAAAGTTCAAGAACATTTTCAAGAAGCTGCTTCAAGAAGGTAGTGTTCATTTTAAAGCTTTCTAACAGGATCGCACCAGACAGGTCTTCGAGAGATATTTTGTTATTACCATCAGTATATTTTTTTAAATCAGAGGTGATGGTGTTCGCAGTGCGATCTAAGGTTGCATTGTAGGCGGCGTCGAAAGCTGCCTCGAATTCTTGCTTTGTCATTTCACATTTTCTCCTTTCGCGTGTACTTGGCGCTGCAGCGCCTGTAAGAAAAGTATAACGCAATGGAGATATGGAAGCAAGTTCGACTAGCTGTTCGCAGAAGAGAACGAGAAGGGAGCGTGAGAAAAATGTCACATAGAGGTCATGAATATCGATACGGGTTTAGGGTTCCTTATGGAACTATTTCGGATGAGGAGAAGATTGCAAGAGAAGCTGTGGAGATTGTAAAGAAAAAGGCTTCCACGTTTGGCCAGGCACAGAAAGTCCTTTCAATCATGAAAGCCATGTTGGATGAATGTGAAATCAATTAGTCCTTGTGAGATTCCAAACGAGTTAAAAGATCATAAATTTTATCCTTGTACTCGTCAAAGCTCATGTTTTTAACATCGTATTTTGCCTGGACGTAAGAAGTACAGACAATGACGTGTTCAATATCCTCACGGAGCAATGTATCAAGTTCGTCATAACCGATTTCACTGGGTGTTTCTTTATCCTTGCACATAGGAGTTCTCCTTTCATATGTACTCGGCGCGGCAACGCCTGTACAGAAAGTATAACACCAGAGGGACGGGAGGAGCAATGGTTATCTGTTTGCAACAGAAAACGAGAAGGGAGCGTGAGAGAGATGGATAAAAAGTGTCCTGAATGCAATGCAACAGTTAAAGAAACTTTCAATTTTTGCCCGAAATGTGGAAGTAAGATCGAAACAGTATGCCATAGGTGTTGGGTAAAAAAACAGGACAGTTATAGTTGTGGAGAAACTAACTGTCCTGGGTATGATTTGTTCAAGACTGAAAAAATTAAAGTTTCAAAAGACTTAGAGCATATTCACACCCAAAGTCAATGATGAACTGCTTAATCATTGACTTAGCATTAAGTAAATCGACATCAATTATTAGTACTTGTCGAATATGTGAAAAACGAGGTGGAAAAAATGTTTGGCAGAAAAGAAAACAATTTCGTTGTGATCAGAGCAAAAAACGGATTAGGAGCGGAAGGATTGGTGGAACTCGCATCTGCGCTGGAAAAGCAGACACATGCTTTTCCACACGTAACGATACGATTTGAGCTGGAAGGCTGGAATGAGAAATTAGTGAATAAGGGCGATGATAGAAACGATCAGAGCCAGCGTACTGATAATACATGAATAAAGCGTGAAGCCGTTTTTCTTAAACCACTGACGGAGCAGATAACGGTCCGCAGCTTGTCCATATTTTTCCATATCTTCTTCTGTAGGCATGATAGAAACTCCTTTTATTTGTACTCGGCGCTGCAACGCCTGTACAGAAAGTATAACGCTAAGGAGACATAGAAACAAGTGACTATCTGTTTGCAACAGAGGACGAAAGGGGGTGAGAGAGATGGAAACCAGAATAACTTTTGAAATCTCTGGTGAGCAGTACACGATGTTTGTGGAAGGTATTCTGAAAAAGAAATATTACTTGTCCAAAGAAAATAAGGGAAGTGTGCTGGCAGACCCGATTCCGGTAAAAGTTATAGCCAGCACAATGAAAGAAGCAATTATGTACTGGCTGGAATGCTTGCTGTGGCGGCATTGATCATCAGCGGTGTGGCTTTAATCATTCGGTTATTATAGGAAAATTGTGGAAGGGAGTGAGAATGTGAATAGACCAAACGGAGTTAAAGGAGCAAAAGTAATTCAAGTTATTGAGACAAAAGCAATGCGAGGACTTGGAACAGAAAAAGACCCAGCAAGAGTTGTAACTCAGTACTGGGACTTCGATGGGAATTTCTTAGCGGAAATGGACCTTGAAGCATGTGCTCCTCTAGTAGAACATGAGATTAAGGCAATAAAGGAATCTATGATTTCGGGGCATTGAGTAGAGCTGTTGCTTTTGCGTAAGCAAGATCAGATTCTATGAAAGCTGCCACCGATGAAATGAAAACTTTTAGGTGCTCTATATTGTAGTCTTCATGCTTGCGGACATAATGAGTTTCGTCATTTCCGAGCCAGGTAGACGCTGTGGCAAGAGTTTTTATTTTTGGATTGTCGATGTACTTATTTATGCACGGCGAAAGCATTAGGGACTTAATGCTTTCGGTTTCAGTAGGGTTAAAAGCAATAGCATAATCCTTTACGAGAAATTCAAGAGCTTTGCGATAACCTAAACCGCATATGTCTGATAAACCGGTGTTTTCCGCTTGTTCTGCTTGATGATATATTTTTACAAAATTCGGAGATAAATCTTTAATTTCTTGAGAAAAGTCTTTAACGCGGACTGGAGCCGGATAGGCCATGGCATTACATGTCTTTAATGTAGATGATGGAGAAAAATGATGAAAATCATCTAATACACTGTATTCAACCAAAAATCCTTTTCCGCAGTGAGGACAAAAATAGAAAGAGTATACGCGCGTACCTATGTAATTGACAATGCTGTCACATTGAAAAATGTATGTATCTTTAGGATATTCCCTATAGGCAACACCGCATCTTGGACAAGTAGTAGGGATTGAAATTTCAACATCTATATTATGCTTTTGAGGATGTAAGTTTTGTGCTTTAACAACAATGTTCATAAAAACTCCTTTATATGTATTTGGTGTATCGATGCTTGTATGAAAAGTATAACGCGACAGCGGCGCAGAAGCAAGAGACCGCAGTTGAGAAATAAGAGAGGTGAAAAAGTATGCCGAAATTAAAACCGAGTATGCAGGAAGAACGGAACCGGATCGTTCGCGCGTGTATTGCGGGGAATAAGGAGCGGCTGGCGATCGATGATGCTGCTTTAGCTGTTAAGGTCGGGGTAACGAAGAAAACGATCCAGAATAAGTACCACCGGCCGGAGACGTATTCCCTGGATGAGATGCAGAAGATCGCAACTGTACTGAAATTTACTCCGCTCCAGGCAGCGTCCGTGCTCCTGGGCCGGGAGCTTACATCAAAAGAAATCAAGGAATTTATCCTGCTGTAAAAGGAAGTGGAAAAGATGCATGAGAAAAGAACTATGCGCGCTGTGCATGAGACAATGGGGCGTATCGAAGTACATACGGATCGGGCAGGGCGGATATGTGTGTCCTGTATGCCGATCACGGTTGAAGAAAAAGGACCGGGACCGGCAACGCGCCTTGCGTATGCGGTCGGAACGTTGATCGAGGGCGGTGCCTGTGCGGGAATGGTATATATGATAGCTCGTATGGCCGGGATCATACCGGTCTAAGGGAAGGTGAGTTCATGGAGACAATTCTGGGACATGTAAAAGAGCTTGTAGAACGTGGTGAAAACATTGGTTATATCATCGCATTCTTAAACGGATGGACTGAAACGGAAGCAAAACTGGAACCGGAGAAAACATACACAACAGCAGAAATGAAAGAACTGTTTGATCTTCTGTATGACATCTTAACAAAGCATATATACAGGAACTAAAAGATCCCCATAGCGGAGCGGCAACTCCGAGGGGATCACATGTAAAAAGTTTACACCTCTATTTTAGAGGAGAAAGAGGAGAAAATCAATGAAAAAATTGGTCAGAGTTTCAACGGATCTGCAGGTGACGATCCACGATTATCCGGAAGGATCTTATCAGATGCAGAATAAAGCTCTGAGGAAGCTGATCGGAAAAGATTGTGATTTGTATGAATCGGTTAGCCCCAAAAGGCTTTATTCAAAAGTGAAGGTCAGTAAGAAAATGGAAAAAGAAGGTCATCGCATGGTTATGTTGGTCGATGAAGAAGGACTGTTGAAGTCTTTAGAGTTGAACATCCTTGGCAGCTGGCTGTATGAAACAGATAAGCACGGATATCCGATTGCCGGGAATGTACTCTTTGTAGGAACCAAATATACAGGTATGGGGATTGACTTCTGCGGAATTTCGGAAGATGTAGCAGAATCTTTAAAAAAGGAATTTGAAGAGCAGATTGCAAAGGGGAAAGCCTAATGCCTGCCGAGAAGTACATACTTCCAGACCGGGCCGCCTGGCTTGCGGCAAGGAAGAACCATATTGGCGGATCTGATGCAACAGTCTGCGTGGGAATGGTATATAGGATACTCGTATAGCCGGGAGGCGATAAGGAAATGGGACAGTATAAGTGTGACCGGTGTGGCCGCAGGATATGGGTAGATGCCGGAGATGTCCGGCTCTGCCATTCCTGCGAGGAGCAGTTAAAGGAGGAGACACATGAATTACGAACAGAGAATGAAGATTATTGCAGCAGCGATTGCAGCGGAGACTGCAGTTACCATAGATAAGAATCTTGAAAAAGGGATCCTGGACGGTTTCTACAGAATTGATTTGATAGAGAAGCAGGAGCAGAAAGCACTGGATCCGCTGATGCCATTCCATGTTGAGCGCATCCAGGAAGGATATGGGATCTGGAACTCTGGCGGATATGATGAGCAGAGACGGCTTGGAAGGTCGACCGTGGCAGCAGGACCGGATGGGGAACGTCTCCGTCAGGTGCGCTATAAGAAAGAGGTGAATGGAGATCATTCCCTTGCAGTGATCTATCCAGGATGCTATATCGCTCAATCCGTTGCGTTTGATTATTACGAATCAAATGATACGACAGTGTACCGGGTCGAGCGGATCGGAATGAGGGATGGATGGTGCCTGGCGGACTGCCGGAAGGTGCTGCGGATCAATCCGCAGATGTCGAAGCTTACAGAGGAAGAGGAAAAACGTCTGGAGCGTCTGCTGAAAATTTCCAACCAGGTTGCAATCGCCCCAAACCTTGCGCGGCTCAAGGAGGGGTGGGTATGACCTATTACAGCGCATTCCTGGAATGGACAAAAGAGCATGCCGGTGAGACATACTTGTGTATCCGGATCCCGGCGCAGGCCGGGAAGCTGATCCAGACCAGAAAGTGCAAAGAACTTGCTCTGGGAGTTGACGATGGGCGGAGCATTACCCCGGCACAGCGCCGGAAAGCATATGCCACGCTGGGGGATATCTCAAATTATACGGGATACACCGTGGAGGCGGCGAAAGAGATCATGAAGGTGGAGAACATGCTCCGTCTGGGACAGGATAAGGTGATCAGTCTTTCGGATTGTACGATCACCGAAGCGAGGGAGTATATCAACACGCTCATGGAGTACAGTCTGAAGGAAGGATTGATCTTAACAGAGTCCGGTCTGAAGCGGACCGATGACATTGACGCCTATCTGATCCAGTGCATCAGATATAAGAGATGCTGCATCTGTGGGAAGACTGCGGAGATCCATCATGTGGATGCGATCGGAATGGGCAATGACCGGCGTCATGTCGATGATTCAGAAAAGAAAATTGCGGCGCTGTGCCGGATCCATCACAGCCTGGCACATCAGAAAGGATGGGTACAGTTTGCCGATGCGTATAAAGTTTACGGTATTGAGAAGTACCGGATGGCAGCAGGAGGGGACATAGGTGAATGAGAAGATCATTTCTGGGCTGATCCGGAAGCGGCCTGCGAGTCCGGACAAGTCCTATATCTTCGTACATGATAATATCGCGATCTGCAAGGCGATCGTAACGGTCGATTATATGTCATTATACATATCCCGGACCGGCGATGGATATTTCACAGCAGAGTCCTTTTGCGACTGGATCCGCGATACGGTGAATACGGGTACAGAGCTATCGGAATATACGTTCGTTTTGTCATGTGACCGGAAGAAGACGAATGATCTGCTGGAGGAAATACTGAAAAACAATCAGATTCCATATAAGACGAACGGATATGTGGTGTTCCGCGGAAAAGAGTATCTCGCGAAGTATGAGCGGCAGGACGAGCTTGAGAAAGCTTTGGCCGGGTACGTTGCAAGGTATGAGGGATCAGAGAGTGCTCCACTGGATCAGAACCAGTTCATTAACTTTTCCAAAGATGGAAGGATAACCGGTGTCAGAGATATTGCAGTGGTTCGTTATCTGATGGACACGCTGTGCATGTTCGTCATGGGCCGGGAGCTTTATATATACAGGGATGGCTGCTATTACCTGGATCAGGATGGAATTAAGGTGAAAGCGGTCGTATCGAAGCTGATTCCGGAAAAGTTTATTACATTCCGGTGTCTGTCAGCGGTCTATAATCTGCTGATCGAGCAGCAGGAGCTTCAGAAGTCCATGGAAGAGTTAAATGCATATCCGCCCTGGTGGATCAACTTTAAAAACGGGATGTTCGATGTGCGGGAAGGAAAACTTCGTAAGCATAAGCCGGAATACCTGTCGATCAACCAGATTCCTCATGTCTTGGATATGGAGATCCGGAAGAATCTGGATGAGGCGGGAAAAAATACGAGCCGGTTCCTGAATGACGCGATGCCGGACCATACGGATCAGCTGACACTGTGGCAGTACATCGGCTACAGCATGACAAGAGATACCAGGTTCCAGAGGTTTATGATCATCCGTGGTATCGGCGGCACCGGAAAGTCGAAGGTGATCAATCTGATCCAGGACATCGTGGGAACGGCGAACTGCAGTGGGATCAGTCTGCAGGCATTGAATGAGAGGTTCTATCCGTCCATGCTGCAAGGCATGCTGCTGAACGCGTGTGCGGATATCTCCTCGGATGCATTGATGCAGGTGGATAACATCAAAAAGGCAACCGGCGAGGATGTCATGATCTGCGAGCGGAAAGGGCGGGATCCGGTTCCGTTCCGGTCGTATGCAAAGCTGATCTTCTCGGCGAACAAGATCCCGTTGAATCTGGATGAGAAATCGAATGCGTTCTATCGGCGTCTGTTGATTTTGGAAATGAATAAGAAACCGGCGAAGAAAGATCTGGAGCTGGGCGAGAAGCTTCAGGCAGAGATCGGATATTCGATCTGGATGGCGGTCGGTGCATTAAAGAAGCTCTATACCGATGGAGAATTCACGGAGAGCGCTGGTGCGAAGGAGCGGGTGGAAGAACTGTACCGGGAAGCAGATACGGTCAAGGCATTTGTAGATGAGTGTCTGGAACGGCAGCAGGGGAGTAAGATCTCCAGAACGCTGCTTTATGATAAATACAAGGAATACTGTGAGAATTGTGGGCGGAAATACCATAGTCCGAAGCCGTTCTTTAAGAACCTGGAGGAAAAAGGGTTCGTATACAAACGAACGGCAACAGAGCGCATCTTTCTGGATGTGGCACTGAAGGATGATGGGTTCCTGCCGGTTGAGGAGAAATGACAGGTGAATGACAGGTTTGTGACAGCTTTTGAAAAAATGAGGTATTGCGGAAACCCGCATAAAATAAGCGTTTCCGGGTTTTTAGTGACAGGAATGACAAGAATGACAGGTTTTTTTCGCTCTCGCATGTGCGCGCACGTATGTATTACGGATCATATTTACCTGTCATACCTGTCATTAAAAGAAATAATCAACAGGAAAGCCTGATAAAACAAGGATAAAGTGAATGACAGGTTATTTTGAAAAGTTGTCATAAACCTGTCACAAGGCTGTCATTGAAAGGAGAAAGACATGAACAAGGTGATTTTGATGGGAAGACTGACACGGGATCCGGAAGTCCGGTACTCCCAGGGAGAGAGATCTATGGCAATCGCAAGATATACGCTGGCCATTGATCGGAGAAAGACACAGCAGAATTCGGATCCGGGAGCGGATTTCATTAACTGTGTGGCGTTTGACCGCGCAGGAGAGTTTGCGGAAAAGTATTTCCGTCAGGGACTCCGGGTTCTGATCAGTGGACATCTGCAGACCGGGAGCTATACAAACAAGGCTGGCCAGAAGGTCTATACGACAGATGTTATCGTTGAGAGTCAGGAGTTTGCGGATAGCAGACGGGACGGCAGCGGGGCTGGAAGCCGGGGATCCAAAGATGACGACTTCATGAATATTCCTGATAATGTCGAAGACGAAGGGCTGCCGTTTAATTAACTTGAAGGGAGGTGAGAAATAGATATGGCGAAAATTACATTTGACACGATCGATGGCGGCGGACTGGCGGAGCAGTTCAGACTTGCGCTGGCCCAGATCGGGCGGAACATTATTGATCCCAATATGGATCCGAAGGAAAAACGCGGGCTGGTCGTCAACCTGAACTTCATTCCGGGAGAGACAGGTGGAATTAACGTTGAGTACAGCGTGAAAACGAAATTGGCAGGATCCAGGAAGGGATCATCGCTGTTCCTGATCGGACAGGATGCGAAGTCCGGTAAGATTCAGATGACGGAATACGGGAATAACCGTCCGCAGGTAGCTGTTTACTCCGCAGGAAATCCCGGACCGGCAGAGAAAGAGTGTGATCCGGATGCTGGAGAGATCCTGGATGAAGAAACAAGAGGACCCATTGATTTAAGAGCATGAGAGGAGAAATGAAATGTTAAGAGAAGCATTATCGTACATTGTAGGTCTTGGAAATAACGCAGAGAAGGTGCAGGTCATGGAGATCTGCGGTGAGACATATGCGAATAAACGTCTGGAGCGTTACGGAGCGCCGAAGAGGGCCAGCGCGATCGAGGCGGCGTCCTTGTCTGCTATGGTGGATTATATCGCGTCATGCTCATCTGAGTTTCCAGATTGCCATAACATGATCATCGAGATCGTAGGACCGGAGGAAGTAAACCTTGTATCTGCTCTGGACATGGAGAGAAAAAGAGAGTGTCTGTTTACCTGTAGAGCAGAGATCTCCAAGTATCATTTTGACAGCTGGTATGATCAGGAGCGTTTCATGATCGAGATCCAGTCAAACTTTGTGCAGAGTCCGGATCGTGATATTCTGGTCAAGTTTGCGGGAAATGTGGAGCAGAAGAATAACGCTACATACTCCGATGATGGAAAGACCCAGGTGGCCACGATGAGCACAGGAGTTGCATCGAAGTCGGATGTGATTGTGCCGAATCCGGTTTACCTGGCACCGTACCGTACCTTCCAGGAGATCGCACAGCCATTTTCAAACTTTGTATTCCGGATGGGCGATAAGGCGGTTCCAGCGTTTTCGTTGATCGAGGCAGAGGGTGGACTCTAGAAGAATGAGGCAGTGAACCGGATCAAGGAGTATTTCCACGAATCACTTGAAGATATGCCGGAGAGTATCCGGGAGCGGATCGTGATCATTGGATAAAGATAAGCAGATGTCCTTGGGAGATGGCAGCATCTCCCAGGGAACGTGAAAGGAAGGACATATGGACCAGACAAGCCTTGAAACAACTTCGTTGGAAGGTGAAGTTGTAGAAAATAGAAATACCATAACACTTGAAGAAGCGGATGCCGGGATCCGGAATGGATTGAAGGATGCAGCCCAGTCAGTGATTACGGTTGGATATTATCTGAAAGCTGTCCGGGATAATGAACTGTTTCGTTCTGCGGGATATGAAACTATTTGGGATTATGCCTGGGGCGAATATGGATTTAGCAAGGGAACCGCATCACGGTATATGAAACGGAATGACCGCTTTTCAATCGGCGGTAACAGCCCGATCATTGCAGATGAGTTCCGGGCGTTTAACAGGTCACAGCTGCAGGAGATGCTGTCTCTGGATGCGGAGCAGATGAGCGCGGTGACACCGGACATGACGGTGCGGGAGATCCGTGAGCTTCGAAGGCCGAAGGAGATCCCATACTTTGAGATCCCGGGGCAGCTGAGCCTGTCAGATTTTCCGGAACTGGATGAAGCAGAAACGGGAGCTTCAGCAGTAGAGAATTCAGCGCCGACAGAAACAGTGACCTCAACCACGGCATTTACGGTTAGTGCTGAGGATCTGATCGGGGAGCCGGAGGAGAAGCTATCGGCGTATGGGTTTCCCAAAAGAGTTTATCCGGCAGATAGTTTACTGACGACACCGGGATGTAGAGGAGACAATGGACGGGGATACGATTGCTTTAATTGTCATCTGGAATGTGAGATCCGGCAGGAATATTGCCGGTGCGTTGATGCTACATGCGGATTCCCATTTCCGTGCCAGATGGTCGATACCGGTAAGCATGAGATCCTTGAAGAGAAGATCGGAGAGAGATGCCAGTTTGTTGATTTAAATTTGGCAGATCATAAGGCAGGGGATGGAAGCCCGGTGCCGTGCTGCAAGGATTGCGAAACGCCGTGTGAATATGCGTGTGAAAATTCTGGAAAGCGTGTTGCGATGTCGCAACAGTCGGTTACTGCCGATGAGCAGCAGGAAACTGCGGGGAACGCTGCCGAAAAGCAGCAGGATATTCCTGAAAAGCCAAAGACAGAGAAATGCATCCATGATGGAATATCGCGGTGTACGCTGTCGGAGGAAGACAAGGAAAAGGACGGAACCGGAGAAGATTGCGCTCATCATTGTTGTTGGAACTGTGTAAAACGTGATGGCTGCAATATAGAATGCTATGCATCATCGAAAAGAAAAACATTGGATGATGAAGCGGCAGCAGAAGATGGGGAAAATGCTGAACAGCCGGCAGAACCAATTGAGTTTGACAGAAAAACGCTGGAGGATATGATCCGAAATGCTCAAGGAGCATTTGATCAGATGTGCGATTACTGGGTGGAGAATCAGCCATACACTTATGCAAAGTATAACATGATGATCCAGGCGTATAAGTTGTTATTGAAGGAACATGATGAATCTAATCAGAAGCTGGATCCGGTTGAACAGCAGCCGGAGCTTCCTTTACTGAAGAACGATAAGCAGCGGGCTGAATTTATCGACGCATATGAGGAGTGGCCACTGTGGATCGATAACCAGGAAACTGGGGAGAAGTACTATCGGTATGAACTTCCGGATGGGACAAGCTTTGTAATTAAGACTTATCATGCAATGCTGTATAACTACGATGCGTTGGAATATGGGAATTACAAAGAGGGATATGGAGAAAATGAACAGTATATTCTGAAACCTGGAAAGTTCTTCCGGGACTGCCGAACGAACCGCTCAACGTTGATTGATAAGTTGAAGGAATTACAGAAGGCGGGAAGCTGATATGGAGAAGAGTGGAAAACACAGGTACACCTTGAGAGATATTCAAACTGGAGAGATCATATGCGCTGATCTTACAGCCGGTGAGGTGCATCGCATTACAGGAATCCCGTCTCAGCAAGTTAACAAATATAGGCAGAGAGGGACGATTCGCGAAGATGTCTGGAAAGTGGTCCTGTACAAAGAAGGCGATGAGGGCATTTGGACACCCGAACTTTGTATGCATTGGGATTGTATCCGGAAGATGGTCCTTGGCGGCCTGAAGTATGGCAAAGGCACATACGAGGAAAAGATAGCGAGGTGGAGAAATCGTGCCAGCAAGGAAACGTAGCACAGAACTTAGCCGGACGGAGGTCTGCGCCCGGTATATGCAGGAAGCGATCAAGCCGCAGCAGATCGCAAGTATCCGCGGGCGGATAAAGATTGGTGATATCATCATGGTCCAGACACAAAAGGGTAACCACAAGACCTCTGGAAATGGTAAGACCGGTGTGTGGCGGGAAGGAACTGTGATTGGCATCTTCCGCAATTTCACCCATGTGAGACTACAGAGTGGCGTATGTGAAAGTGTATCATGGTTGGAAATAGCAGGTGGGGACAAGGAGGATGGCGATGAAGAAGATTAAGTTATTTCCGGCACCGCATGTCGAGATCAGGCTTCATGTGTCGGAGGAGATGGAGAGGGATTTCTGGAGATGCAAGGCCAATGCCATGAGAGACCCGGGAGAGGAAGACGATGGATTCACATGCGCTGGATGCAGCTGGGCAGACGTCTGCATCGGTGACGTGCGTGGCTGTGAGCTGGAAGGATTGGAAGAACAGCTGGGAGGAATAAGCGATGAGACTGATGGAAAAGAAAGATAGTGGTCATTGGTGCCTGCGGGATGTCCCGTGGGACCAGATGAAACCCGGAGCGGTATTGACCCAGAAGACATGGGAGAAGCTTTACGGAGCGTTATGGAAACTGAAAGATTATGAAGATACCGGGAAAAGCCCGGAAGAAATCGAGTGCATGGACAATGACATGCAAGTGACGGCAAAGGGGATGTTAAAGAGAGTTGCGGAGTTGTCTGCGGAGGTTGACCGAATGAAGGCGGAAGGCTTCTGGATCCCGGTAACAGAGAGGTTTCCGGAACCTGGTGATTATGTGCTGCTCTCGTTTTCCAACTTCATACTTCCGCAAGTTGGAAGGTACGAAGAGGCTGAAAAAGGAGGAGCATTTTTTGCTGGCGATGAGACTAAATCACTCGTCAGCAAGGACATTTATGTGAATGCCTGGATGCCGTTGCCGGGGGCGTACAGGGCAGAGGTGGAAGAAAAGCCTGTTGCGGGGACCGGCTGGAAAGACCACTATATGGGACGGCTTGAAAAAAGTCGAATAAGGTCAGAAGGGGTAGACAATGGATAGAGCATTAAAGGCCATATACGTGTGGATAGTCTTTGCCTTGGTCTGGATGGGATTAGAACTACTACTGTATGGTGAAATTCAACCGAGAATTGTAGATGATATTATGTGGTTCCTGTTTTTGCCATTCGTTTATATAGCGGTAAATCAAGATTTGGGAGAGTGAAGATGAATACAGTACAAGTAACATTAAGCATGTATTACAAGATTGTAGGTGCTGACTTATACGGCGGACTGGAAAGCAGAGGTTATGCGATGATAGTACTTGACTTTGATAAGAAAAATTTAGAAAGTGTAAATCTTCCGGTGTTGGCAGAAGAAGGAAAGGCTGGACTTGCGGAATTCTGTAAGGTACCGGTGGAAAATATAACCCTCATCTCCAGACGGGAGTATGAAGCCAATACTGCAGATCTGGAAGGCCCAGATGGAGTGGTTGAATTTTAAGATTTGGAGGCTGGAATGATAGTGCACAGTTTAGCACGTAGTAGAGCGAAAACAAGATATGAAGCGAGTAGATATAAAGGGAAAAGCTTAATTGATTGGGCTGTTTTATGGTTCAAGATGAGCAATGATGCATTTTTCCGGTTGTATGGATTTAATTTTAATCCGCATGAGTATCCGTATTTGTATGAGATTGCAAGAAATATTGTTTATGGAGAGGCAAACTGAAATGTCACAAGAAGAAAAGTATAAGCTGGCGTTATTTGCGGTGATTCGTAACAGCACAGTGATGCGCAAGGCGTCAAGCTGGGAAAAACCATGCACGAAATAAACACAATGGCCGTTGCAGTGATGGAAAAGATTATGGAGTCGTGTGACTATGAAAATCTAAAAGAATCATATGAATCTGTATCAAACTGAAATTATGAGAAGGAATGATGAGGATGAAAGATAGAAATGCAGAAGGTTATCCAACGGCGGCCAGAGCAATCAAGGCAGCAGATCGGCCACCGGAGGAGATCATTATGTTCCGGAAGATAATTAAAGCGTTGAGCGTGATCTGCCACGTGCGGGTCCTCGGAAAAGTGACTTTGGTCGATAAGAAAGGGCGGCGGTGGTGATGATGACCAGAGCGGAGAGACGGCGGATGGAACGGGAGTCAGGCAGCAGGACTACATACCAGTTCACGCTGGAACAGATCGAAGCCATGAAGCGTCAGGCGGTTCTGGATGCCAAGGAAAAAATGAAAGAGGAGATCGCGAAGGAGATCGATGAGCACATCCAAGAAGAATGGAAACAGCGAGAACAGGAAATGTCCGGAGAGAATGAGCAAGAACGGATCGAGAAAGTTCTGGCGCTTCTGATGTCAGTACCGGCACGGATCCTGTGTGAGAAGTTTCACTGGAAAGGTGTCAGGGATGAAAATGATCACCGGTCAAAGCTCCTTCAGTTCTCTGAGGCGGTCGTGAAGGAAGTGAACCGGATCTGTGGTGATGAGAATGCAGATATCCGGAAATACCGGGATGAAACATATGAACTGTATGGCGTGAAGTATGAGGTGAAATGAGTATGAGAACTCAGTGGGATGAAAAAGTTGCGAAGGCATTGAAAAAGAAAAACCAGGAGACAGAGTACGCGGCTATGAGTGAGGATAAGGGCAGACACAGTTGGTCGGCGGCCCATCCGGCATACATGGGGACAAGCCTTTGTCCTGATCCGAGATATAGAGGAGAGGAAGAGAGATGAAATGGGTTATGCTTTGGAGCTTTAGGTATGCAATGGGAATTATTCTTCTTGCAATAGGTTTTCATTGCGCTTATAAGAGCAAGAATGAACATAAGATTGCAGATACGATATTCTGGTGTACATGGATGATTATTTTTGCAAGAGGACTTTATTGATTAACAGAGGGGAGGTGATGCCAATGGAGACGATCAAAATCACGCGGGCGTTACTGGACAGCTATCGAAAACTGCTTCGAGAAATCAATTTGTTAGAGAAAGAGCTGGAGGACATGCTGCAGGGAGATCATGGGATTGGCAGCAGTGTTGTGATGGACTATAGAAAAGGATATCCTCAGCCTCAGGGAGTTACTGGTTTCGATGGAGAACTGTATGACCGGAGAAGAAAGATTCTTGAGGGCAAGCGCGAGAAATGCAAAGCAATTGAAAATTGGATCAATGCAATTGAGGATACGACAACACGCTGCGTTTTCAAAATGTACTACATTGATGGACTGACATGGGAAAAGATTGCGATGAAAATTGGATATGCGGGAAATCCAGACTATCCGAGGCTGGTGATCCGTGACCGATATCTTAAAAAGATGCAAATTAAATAAAAATAGTTCGGAAAGTTCGGAAAGTTCGTTTTATAATATAATCGAAGCCAAAGGGCAGACGGAAACGCTCCATTTGGTCACAATACCTTCCTTTAGCTGCAGTCGGTAGCCGGGAACGGCTGCCGGTATTGGAACATAGCTTAGATGGCAGAGCGGCTGATATTTAATCAGTATGTCGAGGGTTCGAATCCTTCTGTTCCAATTTTGTCATGAGTTGACATTCCCCCTCAAAAAGTACTCATCAGAAAACGATGGGTACTTTTAAATTATACTATTGACATAGGGTGCACCATATGATATAATAGATAATGTAAGGAGGTGAGATACAGATGAGAGGAAAAAGCCGAAAGAAAAAGTCCGATAGCAACTTCAAGACTTGGCTGGTCGGAGCGCTAACGGACTTGATTATCGGAATCATCCTATTGATTCTCGATAAGCTACTGGAGTAGCGGAGAAGGGCGAAAGCCCTTCTCTTAAAAGGATTATAACACACTCATCTGTATAAAATCAATATGTCAGGAACATTGAAACTTTTAGGAACATTCTTTATCATTATGGCGGTCGTGAAGTTTGGAATTGCATTTTATTGTAAATGGAGAGAAGACCATGCCGATCGGTAGTCCAAAGCCGCAGACGATTGCGACTAAGAAGTATGAACAGAAAGCTGGATTTGTAAGTAAGTCTTACAAGTTACGGCGTGAGCTTGTAGATCAATTTGCCGCCGCCTGCGAGAAGGCAGGCACCAGCCAGGCGGCACAGCTTACAAAAATGATGAAGGACTTCATCGAGGAACAGAATAAAGAATGAGAGAAGAGCACTCGGAAACGGGTGCTCTTTTCCGTACACAAAATGGGGTGATACGATGATTTACAAAAGATGCCCGCACTGCGGCGAAAGAGTGGCGGTAGGAAAAAAATGCGGGTGTGGATTTAAACGGGAGTATGCGGCACCGCAGGGGACAAGAAAGCTGTACCATACTTCTCGCTGGAATAAACTGCAGAAAACAATTGTTTCTTTTTACAATGGTTTAGATCCTTACGCAAAGAGTAAAAACAGAATTGAATATGCGAACATCGTTCATCACATTGTTCCTGCGGAAGAAGATCCGAAGCACTTCTGGGATTCAGAGAACCTGATCCCTCTGTCACGTTCTTCCCATGATGAGGTGCACGTGAGGTACCGCTCCAGCCCTCAGGAGAAGCTGAAATGCCAGAACGAGCTGCGCTCGTGCCTCAGATCAGCAGAAGACATGCTCCTGGGGTAGGGGGCCAGAAAAAGTACGGAGAGGGCGCCGCAAGACCGCCGTCCCTCTTTTCTTTTCACAAAATTCTAAAAACTCATCAAATTTATCCCCATTTATGGGGATAAAGGCGAAATAAGCCCAAAAAACGGGGGGAAAGGAGAAACGTATGCCGAGACCGAGAAAGCCGTTAGCGGCGCAGACTGGGCATCTGACGAAGGAGACTCAGGAAACAAGAAAGTATGAAGAATCCCTTGTAAATGCGGGAAAAGATGAACTGGAAAACATTCCGGCTGCGCTTTTCCTTGACGCTGTAGCAAAGAAAGAATATAAGCGCACTCTGGAGAATTTGAGAAAGATCGATCTGATCAACAATCTCGACAGGGCGGCGCTTATTTCATATGCAAATTCATACGCTTTGTACGTGAAAACGTGTAAAGAGATCAAGGATACCGGGTTTGTGAGCGTCATAAACGGCAGACCGAACCCTCTGTTTGCAATCATGAATCAGGCAAAAAAGGAGATGGAGACCGCGGGAAAAGTCTTGGGGATGTCACCGACTGCGAGATTGCAGGCGGCATCATCAAAGACAAAGGTTCAGGCGGAAGAGCTGGAAGGAATGTTTGGTGATATTTGATGACGAACCTGGAAGAGATTACCAGATACACAAAATCCTGCATCAATGGGGAGATCCCGTCGGGGCAGAAACATAAATGGGCGTGTGAACGGTTTTTAAATGACCTGAACCGGGTCGGAGATCCGGATTTCCCGTATATCTGGGATGAAGAACGGTCGGATAAGATCGTCAAATGGTTTGCGCTCCTCCATCACAGTAAAGGAAAGCTGTCAGGACAGCCGATCCGGCTGACGTCCTGGCAGAAGTTCAGAGAATGCCAGCTTTACGGATGGCGTCATAAAGATACCGGCTTCAAGCGCTTTAAGAAGGCATTTACCGAGGTCGGAAGAAAGAACGCAAAGTCCCAGATGGAGGCGGGCGAGGCACTGAATGAGATCTCTGAGCAGGCGACCAGGAACAAAGAGACCTATGAGGTGTACACGGCCGGAACAAAACGGGACCAGTCGAAGATCGTATTTAATGAGTGCGATCTTATGACGAGGGGAACGCTGCTTCGGACGAAATTCAACTTTAAACGGGATGAGATCATCCATATCAAGTCTGGGTCCTTTATCCGGGCTCTCTCAAAAGAGGATGGAAAGACCGGTGACGGAACAAACCCGGCGTGCCTGATTCTGGACGAGTACCATCAGCATCCGACCACGGATTTCTATGATCTGGGACTTGGCTCTAATACAAAGGAGCCGATGCTGTCGATCATCACGACGGCCGGTAAGGATCTGACATATCCCTGTTACACACAGGAGTACGATTATTGCTCGAAGATCCTGGATCCGAATGTGGATGTACAGAATGATGAGTATTTCGTTGATATTTGCGAGGCAGATCCAGGCGACGATCCCGGCGCGATCACGACATGGCAGAAAGCAAACCCGATCCGCGCGTTCTATCCGGAGGGAATCCAGAAGATTGCGGAAGACTTTGAAGTCGCAAAACAGATTCCGGAAAAGATGATCGCTTTCCTGACGAAAGTGCTGAATATCTGGGTGTCTGCGGTAAACAACGGATATATGGACATGAAGAAATGGAAGGCATGTGAGGTCAAGGAAGTACCAATCGAGCTGAAAGGGCGGCCGGTGTATGTTGGATTTGATATGTCGGCGAAGATCGACCTGACCTCCGTGGCATTTATCGTTCCATATCAGATTGCAGAGATCGATAAGAGCGGGAGACCGATCGTCCGCTATTACCTTTGGACACACAGCTTCATCCCATTGATGGACCGGGTTAGGGAGCACATCATGAAGGACAAGGTTCCTTATGATGCATGGCTGCGCTTAGGGTATCTGGAGGTCACAGACACACCGATCGTGGATCAGTCGCGGGTCATGGAATATGTGCTTGATACCTGTAAGAAGCTGGAGCTGGACATCCAGTGTCTGTGTTTTGACCCTGCGAACGCCAGTAAGCTGATGCTGGATCTCTCGAACGAAGGATATACGGTGGAAGAGGTTTACCAGAGCCACAAGTCCCTCAATGAGTCCACACAGGGCTTCCGGGAGCAGGTCTACTGTGGAAATATCCAGTATGTGCATAACGCACTGCTAAATTATGCGATGTCAAACGCCGTGACGCGGCAGAATAACGGTCTGATCAAGATCGATAAGGATGCCACCACAAAGCGAATTGACCCAGTGGACGCGACGCTGGCGGCTTTTAAACTGGCATTATATCACGATTTTGAAGCGGAAAACATGAATGATTATGTGGCGAGGTTCCTGGAGGAAATCGGATCATGAGTATTTTAAGTAAAATGAAAGAACGATCGATCAAAAATGAGATCTCAGCAGATTCTCCATCGGGGAACACGCTGGAAAAGCTATTGGAGCTTCTTGGAATTGATCAGACAAAGCCGAAGGCGATTGCTGAAACGACATATTTCACCTGTTTAAAGGCACTTTCGGAGACCATGGGAAAGATGCCGTTGAAGTTCTACAAGGAAGATGAGAGTGGAGGACGGGTACGGGCGCCGACAGATAAAGCGGCTGCCCTTCTGATGTACCGGCCGAACTCGATCATGACACCGGCGACCTTTTGGGCGACGATTGAAGCAAACTGCCAGCACTATGGAAACGCGTATGTTTGGATGCAGACTGAATTTAAGCGGAAGAAATTCGGAGGGGAATATGTAGTCCGGGCATTCTGGCCGATGCAGTCAGACTGTGTGGATGTCCTGATGGATGATGCTGGCGTCTTTGGGGAAAAGGGACAGCTCTATTACCGTTATTCAGATCCGAAAACAGGAAAGACCTATACGTTCCGGCAGGACAGCGTTCTGCATTTCAAGACCTGGCTGACCTGGGACGGCATTATGGGAAAATCTGTGCGTGAGATCCTGAAAGATACGGTTACGGGTGCCGGAAATTCACAGTCATATCTTAACAGAATGTATGAAGGCGGCTTAACGGCATCCAGTGTGCTGCAGTATACCGGCGATCTCGACAAAACATTACGGACAAAACTTCAGAAGGAATACAATGATCTTCTCACCGGTGCGAAGAATGCCGGAAAGGTCGTTCCGCTTCCGGTGGGAATGACATTGCAGCCACTCACTTATAAACTGACGGATGCACAGTATTATGAACTCCGAAAATATACGGCGTTGCAGATCGCGGCGGCATTCGGAGTAAAACCAAATCAGATCAATGACTATGAAAAGTCCAGCTATGCGAATTCAGAAACGCAGCAGCTGGCTTTTTTAGTAGATACCATGCTGTTCCGGCTCACGATGTACGAGCAGGAGATCAATTATAAGTGCCTGACGGACAATCAGCGGGATGATGGCTTCCTGTACAAGTTCAATGAGCGTGTTTTGCTCCGGACGAATGCGGAAACGCAGATGAAAACGATCACATCGGGAGTCCAGAATGGAATTTACACGCCAAATGAGGGAAGACATTTTCTGGATCTGCCATCTCTTGAGGGTGGAGATCAGCTGATCGTCAATGGAAACTATGTACCATTGGAGTCCGTTGGAGCCGCTTATGGTGTGGGGAAAGGAGGAGATGAAGGAAAATGATCTTAAAAATCAATGGAGATATTGTTGGGAACGACTGGAAGGAGATCTATGACTGGTTTGGAATCGAGTGCTCCACGCCGGGAGATGTCCAGAAGGCGCTTGCGGAGCTGCCAAAGGGGGACCGGCTGCAGGTGAAAATCAATTCCGGAGGCGGAGAAGTCTTTGCTGGACAGGAAATGTATACGATGCTCCGGGGCCGGAAGGACGTTGACATTGAGGTGGAGTCTTATGCAGCATCGGCGGCCTCAGTGATCGCAATGGCAGGACCTTGCACGATCTCACCGATCGGAATGCTGATGATCCACTGCGTATCCACCAGCAGAGTATCTGGAAACCATCAGGATATGGAGAAGATGGCTGACATCCTTCGGACTTATGATGAGGCGCTTGCGAATGCCTATGTATTGAAAACTGGTCGGTCAAAAGAAGAAATTTTACAGCTTATGAATGAGGAAACATGGCTGACTGCAGAGAGAGCAGTGGAGCTTGGTTTTGTGGATGCGATCTCAGAAGAAGCATCGGCGCTGACCAATGCTTCCGGTATGATGGCAGTGACACCTGAAATGGCAGCGGAATTTCGGGCGGCAAAGGCAAAAGAAAAGGCTGCCGAAGAAGAAAAAGAAAACTTGTTAAAGGACCTCGACAAATACGGGGTGTGAAAGGAGAAAGAGCATGAATAAGAAGTTACTTGCACTGTTAGATCAGATCAATGCGCAGAAGTAGACGGTGATCGATCTCGTAAACGCCGGAAAGCTGGAGGAGGCAAAGGCAGCGAAGAAGGAATTGCAGGATCTTCAGGACAAATTTGACCTGTTAAAGGATATTGATGATCAGGTTCCGGCCGGTGGAGATGACGGCAGCGGAAATGAGCCAGAAGGAGGGGAACCGACAAACAAGGGCGGACTTAAGAACGTCAATGTAAATTACAACAAAGCGATCCACGAGTTTGCAGATGCTGCCCGTCATTATTTTAAAGACGCGGAGAAGGCAAATACGGAGGGAACGAAAGCGGACGGCGGATATACCGTTCCGGATGATATCCGTACCGAGATTAATCGTTACAGAGAGGAAAATTTTTCCTTACAGTCTCTTGTTGATACAGAAACCGTAACAACCGAGAGCGGGCGTCGTACCTACCAGTCCAGAGCCAACTACGAAGGCTTTGCAGAAGTTTCTGAAGGTTCCAAAATTGCTGGTATTGCCGGACCAAGCTTCGAAGTTATTGAGTATACGATCAAGAAGTATGCTGGATGGCTACCGGTGACAAATGAGCTGCTTGCAGATTCTGACGCGAACATCGCGAATACTTTAATCCGGTGGTTAGGGGAACAGGATATCGCGACAAGAAACCGCCTGATCCTTAACATTATGAAGAGTAAGAGCGCCACAGAACTGGCCAACCTTGATGGAATCAAGAAACTTATCAATGTGACTCTTGGTTCTGCCTTTAAAGATACTTCCAAGATTGTCACCAACGATGATGGTTTAAACTGGATGGATACGTTAAAGGATACCAACGGCAGATATCTGTTAAAGCAGAATGCGGATCAGACATCCCCGATCAAACAGATGCTTGCGGTTGGAACCAGGAACATCCCGCTGATTATCATTCCGAATTCCATTCTTAAATCTGACGAAACGACCGCAAAGAAGAGAGGAATTCCGATGATCTGCGGTGATCTGAAGGAAGGTGTTAAGGTGTTTGACCGCCAGAAGCTTTCTATCCTGGCATCCAATACCGCATCTGTGACAGGATTTAACGCTTATGAGCAGGATATGACTCTTTTCCGCGGAATCCTGAGAATGGATGTCCGTACAAAGGATGCAAAGGCATTTGTAAACGGTGTTGTCACGATTGATGATGCGACGGTAGCCGGAGCGTGAGGTAACGGATGAAACTGGAAGATATCAAAATTTATCTCCGGATCGATGGGGATGAGGAAGACGGTCTGCTTAATACGATGATGGCTGCCGGAGAGGAATATATCAGATCTGCGGTAGGAGCATATGACAACACGGACCCGACGGCCCAGGTGCTTCTGGCCGCGATTGTTCAGAATATGTATGACAACCGTGAACTGATGCAGTCTGAGCAGCAGACAAAGAAGCGAATCGAGTATACCTTCCAGTCCATCATCCTGCAGCTCCGGATGAAATATGAGCTCAAGAAGGAGGAGACGGAGACATGAGTCTGGTAAAAGGAATCAATCCGGGGCGCCTGAAACACCGGGTGACGATTATGCGGTATCAGGAAACGGAAGATGAACTTGGAAACACCGTGTATGAACTCGCTCCGTTGAAAACCTGTTGGGCAGAGCTCCGGCCGGTCCGGGGAAAAGAACAGCTTGAATATTACAAAAGTGTAAATGACCTGATGTACAAGGTGACGATCCGGCGCACGGATGTCACGGAAAAAGATGTGATTCTTTTCCGGGGCAGACAGTTCCAGATCAATTACATCACGAATCCTCTGGAAGACAATTATTATCTGGAACTCATGTGTACAGAATCAAAGGACCATGCAGTGAAGGAGGCGGATCATGGCTGATGTTTCCTATGCGGACGTGATCCGCACAGTCAATGGACTTATAAAAACGAAATATCCGGAAATCACAAGATACGGGAATGATACGGTGGATAAAGCCGTTCCCCCGTATTTTTTTGTGGAATGTGTTCCCGTAGGAGCTGAGCATGTGACAAAAAATATGCTGCATAAGGGCTGTTCCGTTCTGATCACCTATATGCAGAGAACTCCGGACCAGATGGACAATCTGGAGAAAGCAGAAGAAATCGGGGAGCTTCTCGGCATGACGATCCGGATCGGCAGAAGGGAGCTTCTTGTGCTCCGATATGGTCATGAGTATATCGGGGAAAAGAACAATATTTTGCAGATCTCCTTTGCTCTGGACTGGTGGGAAGATACACAGAGACCGGAGGCCGAGGAGCTGATGGAACATTTACACACGGAAATGACAGTGAAAGGAGACTAAGATGGTAAAATTAACATCGCCAAGTATTTCTATAACGTTTATTGAGAAGGCGGCCAGCCTGATCGAACGTGGGTCAAGAGGAATCGTTGCGCTGGTACTCAGAGATGCCAGCGTGACAGAGACACCGGATACTTATACCGTGCGTGACGTGTCTGATGTGCCGACAAGTATATCGGACGCAAACCAGCAGTATATCAAAGATGCTCTGAAGGGATATAGTAAGGCACCGTTAAAGGTGCTTGTGTATGTTATGCCGACGACTTCTGAAAAGACCGGTGAGCTTTATACGGCTATGATGAAGTATTTTGAGACAGAGACTTTCCAGTGGATGGCAATTCCGACCGTTGAGACGGATGGAAAGATAGAAGATATCGTTTCCTGGGTGAAATCCCAGCGCGATAACAATAACTTTATGATCAAAGCAGTGCTGCCAAATGCAGATTCAGCGGATTGTGAGGGCATCATCAATTGGACATCCAAGCTTTACAAGGACGAGACGAGCGATAACGGGGATAATACTGTTACGATCACCAGAAAGACCTATACAGCGGAGCAGGGGACTCCAAGAATCGTAGGCATTCTTGCAGGCACCGATGTGACGATCTCTGCCACATATGCGCCGTTAAAGGATTTTGATGATGTGGAACGTCTGGATCCGGAGGCGAGAAATACAGCGGTTGGAGCTGGAAAACTTCTGGGATTCTGGGACGGGGAAAAGGTAAAGCTGGATCGGGCCGTCACTTCTTTTGTGACCACGACAGGGGTCAAGGGAGATTCCTTCAAAAAAGTGAAGCTCGTGGAAGATATGGATATGATCAAGTCAGATATTCAGACAACGATCCAGGACAGCTATATCGGAAAATACGCGAACAGCTATGATAACAAGTGTCTGTTGATCACAGCGATCAACGGTTACTTCCAGACACTTGTCAATGACGGCATTATCGAGTCCGGAACAGCGGAGATCGATATCCAGACTCAGAGAACTTATCTGGAGAGCATGGGGAAAGACGTGACGGTGAACGGGGAGACGAAGAAACCGACCGATCTCTCGGATGATGAGGTCAAGGTTGCCAATACCGGATCACATGTGTTCCTCCGTGCAACCGTTGTACTGTTAGATGCGATCGAGGACGTAAGTCTTACGATCAATGTATGATGGAGGTGATAAGAAATGACAAAGGCATATACGACAAATCAGGTGATCAACGGAACCTATGGAGAAGTCTGGTTTGATGACGAGTATTTAGCGGAAGTTGTATCAGGACAGGCGAAAGTATCGCTGACATACGATGATGTGAAGCGGGCGCGTTGCCTGATGGTTGGTAAAAAGCTGATCAAAGCGGAAGGAAAGGGTTCGATCAAAGTGAATCATGTCCGCAGTAACGTTGTCAAAAAGGCATCGGATACTATCAAGAGCGGCAGGACTCCAAGCTATAAGATCATTATAAAGCTGGAAGATCCGGATGCATTGGGTGCGGAAAGAGTTGCCCTGTACGGCTGCAAACTGGATGAGCTGACGCTGATGGACTGGGAAAACGGCAAGATCACAGAAGAAACCATCTCATTTACATATGAGAACTATGAGTTACTGGATGTAATTATCGCGTAGGAGGAGAAAATTATGGGAAAATTATCAATTGATATGCTCATGAGACTGGATCGGGAGAAGCTGATCGAGGTGCCGGTAAAGGATGTGAAAGCAGATCGCTTATCACAGCTTATGGGGCAGGAGGTAACGGTGGAGATCAAGGCGCTTTCGGGAGATACCTATATGGATCTTCTCGCCACAGCGACAAATAAGAAGGGAAAAGTAGATATGTCCAAGGCATACAGAGCACAGGCTCTGATCGTCGTGGAGGCAGTACAGAACCCGTCCTTAAAGGATAAGGAGCTCCAGGAACATTTTGGAGCTGCGTCTCCGATCGATCTTGCCAAGATCTTATTCCCAGGAGGAGAACTCACAAGTGTATTCCATGAAGTGGCAGATCTGTCCGGTTTTAAAGATGATGAGGACGATGATGATGAGGACATTGATGAGATAAAAAACTGATCGACACTGACGGCAACTTCCAGTTGATGTATTACCTGTTTTGCAATCATAACTGGCCGCCGTCAGTTTTTTTTGACGCACATGAATCAGACAAGCGGGTGATTCGGGCATTTGTAGAGGAAGAGGCAGAATATTATCGGAGCCTAAGGGATGAGATGGAGAGGTGATAGGATGCTGAGACTTGAAATTGACGGCGCGGATGAGCTTGTGGAGGACATGAAGAAGCTGGTGGCAGAGTGTCCAAAAGCAGCATCTGATGCGCTGTTTGAGGTCGCTGAGAGCTTCAATGAGGATGTAAATGCGAAGATGCCGGGAAGCTATAGCGACAAAATTAAAAAGTGGAAGATCCAGGGCGCAAAGGAAGGGACAAGTTCTTTTGTGACAAGTACAAACCGTGCTCCGCATTTTCACCTCGTTGAAAATGGACATGCGAAATACGACTTTCATGGACATTTTACGGGAGGATTTGTTCCGGGTAAACATTACGCGGAGCAGACCCGGCAGGAATACCAGGAGAAATATCCAAAGATGATGCAGGAGAAGATCAATCGTTTGATCGAGAAACACAATCTCTGATGAGAGGAGGACGATATGGCAAAGAAAGATGTTGATGTTCGATTTAATCTGATTGATAATTTTACGTCCTCCTTCAATAAAACCATCGGAGCGCTGACAGCCGGAACGAAAAAGGCGCAGAATGCATGGAAGAGTGTAGAGAAATTTGGGGAAGGAATCTCCAGCGTCGGTACAAAGATGACGGCTGCTGTCACAGCACCGCTTGTGGGGCTGGGAGTTGCGTCGGCATCGGAGTTTGGCGAGGTTGATAAATCCCTGAAATTAGTGCAGCAGACGATGGGATCCACGGACGCGGAGGCAAAGGTTCTGGAAAGTTCCATCAAAACAGCAGCGTCAAATTCTGTGTACGGTATGCAGGATGCCGCTGATGCAGCGTTGAATTTTGCAAGACAGGGCTTCAGCGCCGCGCAGGCCGCGGACATGATTGCACCGGCGATGGATCTTGCTGCCGGAACCGCGACAGATCTGTCTGTTGTAACCGGCGGTGTCGGAAATGCCATGAAGATTTTCTCAGATCAGGGATTAAAGGCGAATGATGCGGCCAACATGCTTGCAAAAGCGCAGGCTCAGGCAAACACAACGGTGCAGGATTTGTTTGATTCCATGTCGACGGCCGGTCCAATGCTGGATTCTGTTGGCTGGTCGTTCAAAGATCTGGCAGTTGTCACTGATGTCTTCGGCGATGCCGGAATTTCTGGCTCAGAAGGTGCGACAGCGTTAAAAACAGGACTTGCAAGGCTGGCATCACCGGCGGCAGATGGCCGTTCTGCCATGAAGGAGCTGGGACTCAGTTTCTTTGATTCGACCGGAAAGATGGATGACATGCTGACGATGCAGAAGAAGCTGCATGATTCTTTTGCTGGTTTAACGGATCAGGAAAAGATGTCGGCGGCATCTGCAATTTTCGGAAAGAACCAGATGGGTAAATGGCTTACCTTGATCGAACAGTCACCGGATACATTTGCAAAATATTCCCAGGGACTGGAGGAAGCCGGAAATGCTGCCAATGAGATGGCGAACGCATTGTTGTCGGGTCCTGGCGGTGCTGTCGAAAAACTGAAATCATCATTCGATGTGTTCAAATACACCGTTGGAGATACGGTAGCAAATGCGGTAACTCCAGCTGTGGAGAAGGTGACGGGACTCCTGGATGCATTCAACAATATGGATGCGGCACAGCAGACGCAGATCGTGCGCTGGCTGGCGGTTATTGCTGTGATCGGTCCCGGAATCGCACTGTTTGGTAAGTTTGTGAGTACCATTGGATCTGCTGGTGTAGGAATCAATCGTATGATCGGCATTGCATCCAGGGCGGCCGGAGGATTTACAAAGCTGCATAGTGGAATTGGACTTGCCAAGGCGGCAACGGCGGCGTTGACGTCACCGGTAGCAGTGGTTCTGGCAGCTTTGACGGCTCTGGCGGTGATACTGATTTCGATCATCACACATTTTGATGTGTTCAAGGCCGGAATCAATGCATCATCCCCGACGTTCGAAAAGCTCAATGAAAGTTTTTCACAATTAAAATCAACCTTGCAGCCTGTACTGGAAACAGTAAAAGAATTTGCTCCTGTTGTAGTGGATGTGTTCGGAACAACGGTGGCAGGTGCCTGTGGAGTGGCAATCTCAGCGTTCGCGGGACTGCTTTCCGGAGTCATTACGATCGTTTCAGGAATCATTGAGACAATCAAAGGTATTACGACATTCCTGACAGGAGTGTTTACCGGAGACTGGGAAACAGCATGGAATGGAATCGCAGGGATTTTCAGTGGTATTGTCAATACGATCACTGGTGTGATACAGGGGCTTGTCAACGGAATCAAAGGAATTGTTGATGGTATCAAAGGACTCAGCAGCTTTGGAAAGGGCAGTTCATCAACGACATCAGCGACGACGATTCCGGGACGTGCGATTGGGGACCGTTCCTGGCGTGGCGGGCTGGTACAGGTTCATGAGCGCGGCGGTGAGATTCTGGATCTTCCGCGGGGTACCAGGATCTATCCACACGATGTGTCAATGCGGATGGCAAAAGGCGGACAGAGCCAGATGATCAACATTCCGAAACTTGCAGATCAGATCATTGTGAGAGAGGAAGCAGATATTGACCGGATCGGTGATCGCCTTGTCCAGAAGATCCGGAAGTCATCGGAGAACAGAGGAGGTTACAGCTATGCTGCAGATATGGCTTAAAGGAAGTTCAAAATGGTTTCAGTTTCCTGTAATCCCAGCTGAGTACACGGTGAGCTCTGACAGCGGAAATGAGTCGGTGACGGTCAATGCGCTGGGTGAGGTTGACCTGGGAGGAAAACGAAAATTGAGGACGATTTCGTTTTCCTCCTTCTTTCCGAAATATTACGATACGTACTGCTCATACCGAAACCTGATGACACCGAAGAAATGCGTGGAAACGATCGAGGAGCTTCGGGACGGAACACCGCCTAAATTGATCATTACCGATACGCCAATAAACTTTCCGTGCCGGGTGGAAAGCTTCAGCTGGGGAGAGAATGACGCAACAGGAGATATCAATTTTTCGATTACATTGAAGGAGCACCGGCCTGTTGTGGTCACAGCGTCGGCTGTTGTGACGTTATCCTCATTGGATTCCGGGACGACGGTGGATGAGACCGGTGTTGCCAGAGCACAGCCTGAAGCGCAGGGAAAGACCTACACGGTGAAGAAAGGCGATTGTCTCAGTGCAATTGCCAGAAGAATGACAGGATCCGCATCCTGGCAGAAATTGTATGAAGCAAATAAGTCTGTGATCGGCAGCAATCCCAATCTAATCAAGCCGGGGCAGATATTAACGATTCCAGGATAGGAGATGCCAGATGATCGTAAAGTTGATCAAGCCCAAACAGAATATCCAGTATGACATCACGAATGCCTGTGCAGCGTATTCCTGGTCGGGATCCGCGTCAGAAGCAGCGAGAAATTTTGAGTTTGAATACTTAAATGCTCCGTACGATGACACAATGAAGCTTCCGGCGGTGGAGACCGGAGACTTTGTTTCTCTGACGGATGACCGGGAAGGTGAAGTCTTTTATGGACAGATATCCGGGATTGAGAGATCCAGCCAGACAGGATCTCTCACGTTTTCAGCGATGGACATGATGAAGAATCTTCTGGAGTCGACGGATCAAAAGAATTTTAAAAATATCACCGCGGAAGCAATCGCAACAGAGATCTGCGCGGATGCACAGATACCGATCCGATACCTGTATCCGACCGGTATCAATATAAAATCCATGATCTGCGATGAAATGAGTTTGTATGATATCATCATGGCCGGATATACGAAGGCACATAAGATCTCTGGTGACAAGTATTTTGCCATGATCTACAAGAGAGGACTGGGAGTCTACAAGTCTGAATGGATCGTCTCTAAATTCACACTTTCAGATCAGGAAAATATTTTTGAGTCAGACATTCAGGAAACGATGGAGGAGACAAAGAACCGGATCAAGATTCTGGACAGCAAAGGAAAACAGATTGGAGAAGTGAAGGACGAGGATTCCATCAGCAACTTTGGAGTGTTCCAGTCAACCTATAAGCAGGAAAAGGGTGTGGATGCGGTGACGGCCGCGACAGCAAAGCTCAAGACAACGCCGACACAGACCATTAAGATCTCAGCAGTTGGAGATATCAATTGTATTTCCTGCTATTACGTGGCAGTGACGGATGGCGCGACAGGGCTGTCGGGACGTTATTGGATCGCTTCGGATAAGCATACCTGGTCAAATGGGATTCACAAGATGGATCTGACTTTGAAGTTTGAAGCAGTCATGTCTGAAGTTGAAACAAAGGAAGTTACGCAGAAAAAGGTGAAGAAAACAACAAACAGGAAAGGATGATATGTGTGGGATGGGAAGCTGAGTTATTAGGTATCGTGGCACCGGACAATGAAAAATCAGGAAAAGAAAAGAATGGCCAGATCCAGCTTGCGGAAATGACAGGCCCCACATCCTGCCGCATCGGAAAGTTGGAATTATCTTCAGAAGATCTTTTGTTCAGCGACAGGCTTTTATCTAAGATTGCGATAAATGTTGCAGGGCAGTGTCCGGCCGGAGGCACATTACAGGATCAGTCAAGCTATCTTCCGGCATTGAAGACTGGAGATATGGTTGCTGTTTATCGCATAAGTGATACGCAGTATCTGGTGCTTGGAAAGATGGTGAGTGTATGAGTATTTTACCTTCATTCTACACATCCCAGATGTCTCAGGAGACAGATTCAGGGACGTCACAGACAATTCCAAAGGAGTATGGGATGAACTTCTCTACGGGGCAGCTGACAGGTCAAATAGTGGAAGGTAAAGAAGCTATTAAAGTATGGATCTGGTGCTGTCTGCAGACGCAGCGCTTTCGATACCCGATCTATTCATGGGACTACGGTGCGGATATGGAACAGTACATTGGCCGTGCGGTTTCAAGAGAATTTTTGCAGACGGACTGTGAGGATGAGATCCGGTCAGCGATGCTTGTGAATCCGTACATATCGGATATTACAGATTTCAATGTAGAGCGGAAGAACGATCAAATTCATATTTCCTTCCGGGCTGTAACACGATTTGGAGAAATGGAGGTGGAGCAGAGTGTATGAGGATAAGACATTTGAAGCCATTTTAACAGAGGCAAAAAAGGAAGCAGGAACGGGAGTGCAGATGGGCGAGGGATATCTCCTTTACAATGCGCTTGCGGCGCTGTCCTATGAGATCCAGAAGCTTTACATCCAGCTGAACTACCTGTATCAGCAGTCACATGCAGATACGGCGGATCTTGATGAACTGGTAAAGATCGCGAAGGACCGTGGCATTATTCGGAAAATGGCTACGCCCGCAGAAGTTCTGGTTGAAGCAAACTGCACTGTGCCGATTGGCAGTAGATTCTTCTTGAAATCGTTCCATTATGCTGTGACAGAGACAATCAAGGAAGGTAAGTTCCAGTATCGAGCCGTATGCGAAGAATCTGGAACAGGGCCGAATGGACTTACAGGAGAACTCACGGCGATCGATCATGTAGATGAACTTGAAACTGTGGAAATTAAGGAGATTCTGATCAATGGGGCAGATGATGAAACTCGAGATAGTTTATATACCAGGTATCTTCAAAGTTTTTCGATGGAATCGTTTGGAGGAAATATCGCACAGTATAAAGAGCAAGTGGGAGCAATTGCGGGTGTTGGCGGGTGTAAAGTGGAGCCAGTCTGGAATGGCCCGGGGACAGTGAAGGTTGTTGTAATCAGTTCTTCATTTGGAACATGCTCTGAGTACCTGATTAAACAGATCCAAGAGGCAGCAGTCCCGACCGAAGAAGGCAGTGGATACGGGTTCGCACCCATCGATCACACCGTTACGGTTGAGTCAGTGGAAGCCGTGAAGGTCAATGTAGTGACGAAGATATCGTACATGAGTGGATATAGTTGGAGTAGCATCGGAATGGCGGTAAAGGAAAAGATTGCAGAATACTTGAAATCAATCGCTGCGGAATGGAAAAACGGAGATGAAACCACAAAGTCCACAATTTATGTATCAAAGCTTCAGGCAGCAGTGCTGGATGTAGAAGGAGTTGTGGATATTTCCGGGACAACATTGAATGGATCCAGCGCAAACCTCGTTTTAAATTGGAACCAGATTCCGGTATTGGGAGAGGTGACAGCACAGTGAATGAATTTTTAATGCCGAATGTGATCCATTATTTTCCTCCGCACATTGCAAACATAGAGGAATTTAAAAGGATTGCGAAGGTGTACGATGCTCAGTTAAAACAGATCTGGATCGCGTTGGACCAGATGGAGGATAACAGACACTTTGACAGTATGGAGGCATCGGAATGTACGTATTGGGAAAAAATCATGCAGATCAAACTGACCGGAGAGGAGACGCTGGAGGATCGTCGAAGGAACCTAAAAGGACGCTGGGTATCAAGTCGTCCATATACGGCAAAAAAGTTTAAAGAGGTACTGGATGCAATGGTCGGAGAGCAATATTACAAGCTTGAGATCAATCCGAAGGAAAAGTACCTGAAGGTCAGCCTGATGTTAGAGGCTATATCAAAAGATGGTTATATCTATGATCTGATGAGAGCAATGGCTCCGGCCGACATGGTTGTGCAGGTTATGATCATCTTCAATCGTCATTGATCGTTTAAGCCGTATACACATGCTCAGATGGCAGCGTATACGCATTATCAGCTCAGGACAGCAACAGATTTTGAGACCGAGTTTAATACTCAGACACACTTGGCAACGTATCGACACAATCAGCTTTCGTCCTACATGCAGTCAGCGTTGATGACTCAGAAATTATAAAAAGGAGAAAATCATGGCAACGAAAACATCGAAGTATGAATTTAATAAACCGGAACAGAATGATTTCTATGACGTGGATGTCCAGAATGAAAACTGGGATAAGTTAGATAAAGAATTGTCTGAATTTGATGATTCTGGGGCTACTGAAGATATTAAGAGCTTTCCTGACTTCCTGACCAAATTTGTGACAGGAAACAAGGTAGCCGTCACATTACGAAACCTAAAGGCCGGATTGCAGTTTGTGCTGCACGCGGGACAAATTGTCAACAACTGTGTGACGGACAATGCCGAACTTCCACTTTCGGCGGCCCAGGGAAAGGTTCTGAAGGACCTGTACACTCAATTGTATAGTGACTCGAACCGACGATTCTTGATAGATAAAGTAATCTACAATTCATTGACCGATTTACCATCTAAAGGAAGTTGCTTCGGTGTAATTGGAAATGCCCCGATCTTGATTAACGATTCCTTTTCAATTCCGGCATACTCAAGATTTGCTTTTATAAATACAGGAGATTCGACTGATGGTGCTTTATTAGCTATTGATGCCAATGGAAACATATACTCAGCATATCGCAATAATGGAATATGGAACGCAGGACAGGTATCTGCTTCAAAGTCGGATTTAAGCAATTTTCAGTTCATTTCGGCAAATAATTTTGATGATGCTTGGAATAAAGCGGCAAAAAATACAATGTGTTTTGCCGACATCACAGGGAACACTGGCGCTCCCACACAGACTGCGAATCGCTGGTTCGCTCAAATTTTCAAAAACGATACCGAAAAATATGGCTGGATTACTACGTGGAGTTTTACTGGCGGAGTATACAAAAAAGAACGTAACAACAGCAGCTCCTGGACGGATTGGCATTCATGATTTACCATTATGATGTTAATGAAGATTTAAGTCCATGATTATAAATATAGAATGGAAATTTGTATCCATTGAGATGACGATGCGCTAATACTGGCATTTAATCCATCAGCCCAACTATACGATAACTCAAAATCACCGGCAATCTTAAAGGATTTACCCGTGTTAAATGTTTGGTTTCCGGCACAAAATAGATATACAAAGTGACCGTTGGGATTACCGTTACCCATACTGTGCCCGATAATCAACACGTTTTGGTTATAAGTCATTTTTAAACTTACGGATTCGTTGGTTAGGTATTTCGTAGAATATTCTGGTTTTGAATTTAAATCCGACTTTAGAGCGAGAGGATAGAACTTATAGGTTCCGTCCCCGCCCCGATATGCATTAATGACGATGTTATCACTTGTGATAATATAAAAAAATGCTGCATTATCACTTTGCACATAAGCTTTTATGCCACACCATGAGCTGGGAGTAGTATACGGAATTAACTCAGAAATATTGGCTCCACGGTAATTACCTGTTTTTGTGATGATATCAAGGCTCTGATTGGATATAAATATTCCGTTTGTAATGGTCCCCACCTCACTATACAATTGAGTGCGGGATGAAGATGAGTGCCGTTATCCAGGTCTCCTTCCTTTAGAATGAAAGACAAAGGAAGGAGGCTTTTATGGTAGAGCAAATTATCAAAAATGTACTTAACGCGATGACGCCGCATTTGGATCCGGAACAAATAGAGCATTTGGGAAATATCTTATATGTGAACTTCCACGGTAAAACTATCCAGGAAGAATGTACCCAACTGGTGAATACTGAAGAAGATGGTGATGAAGCGCGGATCAGAATGTTTGTAGCCAGCAAGATCGCGATGAATCGAAAGCGTAAAACCCTGGAACACTACGTGAAGGAAGTTCGGAATGTGATGACCTTTTTGGGTAAAAGCATTGCGGACATAACAAGCATGGATCTCCGGATGTATTACGGGTATATGCGCGAAGTTAAAGGAATGAAAGCAATCACTGTGCAGACAAGGCTGCACTATTTATCCAGTTTCTGGGACTTTTTGGTAACGGAAGAACTTGTCCGGGGAAATCCGGTAAAGAAAGTCGGAACATTGAAATTGGAAAAAGAGATCAAGAAACCATTCTCGGCTGAGGAAATGGAGCGGTTGCGCGATGCTTGCCCAGGAGTGAGAGACAGGGCGATGATTGAATTTTTATATTCGACCGGCGTCAGAGTTTCAGAAATGGCAGTGTTAGATGTAAAAGACATAGAAATGGGACGACAGGAACTAATTGTGTATGGTAAGGGAAGTAAGGAGAGAAAGACTTACTTGACGGATAGCGCGAAGTTTTATTTAAAACGGTATCTGAAGGACCGGAACGCCCAGGATTCTGAGCCACTATTCGGTGCAGAGCATCATCCGGATCGCCGGCTGACGGTGGCCGGGATCCAGTACATGCTCAGGGAATTAGGAAAGCGGGCAGGAGTAGAAAAAACACATCCACATCGTTTTCGTCGTACGATAGCCACGGACCTGTTGGCCAGAGGCATGCCGATCGAACAGGTGAAGGAGTTTTTGGGGCACGAAAAACTTGACACCACATTGATTTACTGCACCGTTAAGGAAGAACAGGTGAAAGCGTCCCACCGGAAGTACGCATAAGAGCAAAAAAATATGATTTTTAGGCAGGCGGAAACGGCTGCTTGTTTGCTATGCGCGGAGATATGACGGCGGGAAACGGCAGATCTGACTGACCGGCTTAATTGTATAGTGATTTACCAAGAAATTTTAAATTTAAAAATTTAAAATTAAGCATAACATCTTCTTACGATACGGAAGTTTTGAAATATATTGAATCTTTGAAGGAGTCAGTTTTTATTATTTATTGTCAACATGGAGCTGCATCAATGTATATGGGTTTTATTGTAGCAGATGGTAAATATGGAACGGTATTACGTTTTGAATATAACTCGTTATACATCAATGGATGTTCTGGTGATGCATGGGCTGGATGGACTAAATTGGGATAACTTTGTCATGATACACTATTGACATTAGCTCCAGAAAATGCCAACCACTTTGTAGCCCTTCCGTTGCGAATATATATCTTGTTGTCACTGTTACTGTCAGGTATGTATATCAAAGTGTTCCGCCATCTATCGCCGGTTGTGGTTGCAACAAGCGCTATCAGGGTCCCATAATCATAGCATCCGGATGGTGCACCTTTGCTGGTGCTGGCTTTTGTTATATTCCAGATTTTAAACGGCATATTCCCTGTAGTCTCTAATGCCGTCCAGTCTGTAGGACCTGTTCCTGATATAGATATCAGCAAGTCATCCTTTGTGACGTACTGATCCCATCCATACCATCCAGACCCACTTTCATAGCTATTAACTGCGAGAGGGGCTTTCGTGGAAATTCCGTAGAGTAAAACCGTAACAATTTTGCCTTTTGCTCGAACGATTATTGTTGCACTTGAATATCTGTAATAGGAATTTGGAGTATCAGCGCCCGTATAACTATCGCCCGGAAATCGAACAGTGTGCATTCCTTCGGGAAGCGTCAAAGAATAATCTAAAACACTTGAAGATAATGAAGTATCCAGCCGAGAATTTGTAATACCCACCTCACTATACAATTGAGGGAAAAGAGAAAAATCATATAAATTCGAAAATTCAGCTCCCGAGGAGGGAGCTTTTTATATAAAAAATTATTTTTAGGAGGTAAAGAGATGGAAAAAATCAAAATCAAGGGATCTAATAAGCTGTATGAGATCCGGAGTATTCAGACGATTTCACCGCACGTGCTGCAGATCGTCTTCAACAGTACGCCGCCGACGAAATGGGGAGATATCACTCTCTATACGGCCGGTGATATCGAGTGTGCAACGCTGACGGGATGGGAGACTGTGTACCGCGATGAGGGGAAGACTATCTATTTATCTGATGACGGCAGTACATACAAGGCACCGGATCCGGATACCGGCGGCGAGGTCCTTCCACCGGAGCCGTATGAACCGACTCTGGATGAACTGAAACTTGCGAAAAAGCGGGAGATCAGCCAGGCATGTGAGCAGACCATCTATTCCGGCGTGGACGTGGCACTTACGGATGGATCCACAGAACACTTTTCGTTGACGGAACGTGATCAGCTTAACCTCTTTGGCAAACAGGCTGAATTGAGCGCAGGAGCAACACGACTTAGATATCACACAGACGGTCAGCCGTGCCGATACTATGATGCAGCTGATATGCAGCTGATCGTCTCTGCAGCGATGGAATATGTGTCATACCACACAACATACTGTAATTCATTATATATGTGGATCAACGGCGCTGAGTCTGCGGAAGAGATTCAGCAGATCTATTACGGTGCTGAAATTCCGGAAAAGTATTGGTCTGAAGTCTTCAGAGATCTCAAAGAAAGTGCAGGTGATGCGAATGAGTCACAGGTTACTGAATAAATATCTGTTCCTGTTTAATGTTGGTGGATTACTCTACATACTGATCGAGCTTTTATGGAGGGGCTGGAGCCATTGGACGATGTTCATCCTCGGCGGGATCTCCTTCGTTTTCTTGGGACTGATCAATGAAGTCCTTCCCTGGCAGATGCCGTTATGGATGCAGGTCCTCATTGGCGCGGTCGGGATCACTATCTTAGAGTTCATAACGGGGTGCATCGTGAATTTAGTTCTCGGCTGGGGCGTCTGGGACTACAGCGGGATGCCGGGCAACTTGCTGGGACAGATTTGTCCGCAATATTTCGTGCTGTGGCTGCCGGTGGCACTGGCCGGGATTGTTCTGGATGACTGGATCCGGTACCAAAAGTTTGGGGAGGAACGGCCACACTACAGACTGATCTGACGGACAAACATACAATATAGTAAGGAAATCAAAAGGAGAAATGAGAATGAGCAAAGGTACATGTACAACAATCCAACTGCTTGCAACTGGAGTAATCGCTTTTTTGTCTGAAAAGTTGGGAATCACATTTTATTTGTTAGGGCTGCTTGTCTTTTTAATGGTCGTTGACTATATCAGTGGGATGATTGCGAGTATGGTGGAAGCGATTGATCATCCGGGAGACACATCATATGGTTGGTCCAGTAAAAAAGGAGCAAAGGGAATCGCAAAGAAGATCGCATACTTATTTGTGATCACTGTGGCAATTGTAATTGATTACATCTTAGCAAAGACATCTGGAAATCTCGGATATCATTTGCCATCTGCGATGCTGTCCCTTCTTACAACGGTGTGGTATTTATTGAATGAAGCCTTATCAATTACAGAAAACGCCGGTCGCATGGGTGCACCGGTACCTGAATGGCTGATGAAGTACATTGCAGTTCTGAAAGATAAAATCGATAGCAGCAATGAAACAAATCTGAAAGATTAGGAGGAGGTGATCCGAATATCTCCCGTCACGGTCCGGGATATGACCGTTGCGACATCGCAACAGCAATAATGAAACAAGTAGAATAAAACAACTGTGTATGCTATAATACCAATGTTACCGCCTCCAAACTCTGGTGACAGAAAGGAGGTGCCATCATTGGAAATAATAACATCTTTTCTTGTCGCTGTCGCGGCTGGTGTAGTTTGCCACTACATCATCAAATGGTTAGATGGCGACAAATAGCCGGTAACTAGCCTGTAGATGCTCAACTACATAAAGAGAGAAGAAAACCCCGGAGTGGTCCAGACTCCGGGGTTTTCGCTTTGCCATCACTGGCAGATAACATCTTTTCTTGCCTAACGGCATTATAGCATATGTAAAAATGTAATTCAAGATACTATAAATGTAAAATTTTGGCCAGAGGGACATGCTCTGGTCTTTTTTCATATTATAAAGAAAAGAGGTCAAATCATGAGAAATATTACATTATGCCACCCGCGGCTCCAGACGCTGGCCGCGGAGCTTATCAAGGAATGCGAGAAGCAGGGACTGCAGATCAAGATCGGTGAGACACTGCGCACCAAGGAAGAGCAGGATGCCCTGTACGCCCAAGGACGTACAAAACCGGGAAAGAAAGTAACAAATGCCCGTGGGACAACTTACAGTTCTTATCACCAGTGGGGAACAGCTTTCGATATTTATCGGGCTGATGGGAAGGACGCTTTTAATGACAATGATGGATTTTTCAGCAAGGTCGGCGCGATCGGGATATCCCTCGGTTTGGAATGGGGAGGAAACTGGAAGTCCATTCCGGATAAACCCCACTTCCAGCTTCCAGATTGGGGATCATCGACGAGCGGGATAAAAAAGAAATTTAAGACGCCGGAGCAGTTCATGAAGACATGGCCCAAGGAGGAGAAGAAGGCAATCCCCACAGGATGGCGGCACGACGCGCACGGCTGGTGGTGGCAGAATGAGGACGGATCCTGGGTAGCATCGGACTGGCGTCTGATCAACCACCATCATTATCTCTTCGGGGCGAACGGGTACATCAGGACGGGCTGGCACCGCTGGAATCCAGATACAAAGCAGGTGGATCCAGCTGACGGCTCCGGAGACTGGTATTATCTCCAGGAGGACGGAGATCTTCAGGGTGCTTGTTGGCATAGCAAAACTAATGGAGCGATGGAAGTGTGGTATGTAGAGAAGTAGGGAAAGGCGGCGCCTGCATAAGCAAAAGCCGCTTTCTTAACGAAAAAAATGTAGAATACACTCATATAAGGAAAGAATGCAGGACATCTAAGAGAGCATATTCGTGTTGCATTTCGTGTTGCATAGTTGCGAAAAAGAGCGTTTTTGGGAGAAAAAACAGCAAGAAACAGGCTTATAACATTCCTGTGAAACCCGCATAAAATAAGGAAAAACGCTATTTATGGGGCTTTCATGGAATCTATGGTTATGGGTTCGATTCCCCTCAGGTCCACTATAAGGGAAGTCTTGAAAAGTCAGGACTTCCCTTATTTTATGTCTGTTTGTATGTTTTTTGCAAAATGCTATCCTTGCGGATAAAAGTTTGAAAGTGCATATCAATGGGGAAAGTATCACACGAAATATTACATGAAAAGCTATTTATACTGGAAAGAGAACAGCACAGATTGACAAAATTATTTTCATGCTTTACACTTTAAATTACAGAACACTTCCCGGAACCAAGAACTGCCGGGAGAAATATGAAACGAAAGTAAAGGAGAACTCTAATGAAAAAACGGGGCGACTATTTAAAGAAAGCATATTATCACTTAATGAAGATCGAGCAGAAAAAAAACAAGATCCTTCAGGTGGAGAACTATGGCGAGATCAACGCGGAGTTAAACCGCAAGTTCGCGAAGGGCGAGTATTTCGATTCCGGCGAAGTTTATGTTGAGGACGGTTACCTCTGCGTGGGCGAAGGTTTCTTCCGCCTTTCCGGAAAAGAGCAGGACGCTCTGATTGAGTATCTCTGCCCGGAAGAGGACAGCACTGAAGAATAAATGAAGATAAAAAAGAATGTGTCTTCCTGTTAAACAAAAAAGATACCGGTATGAGCTGTGCGTTTCGCGGTCATACCGGTATCTTTTTATATGAGCACGGCATAGAAAAAATAGTCAGCCTCTGCACTGCGCGGACGTGCGAATTCTTATAAAATGCAAGTCAGACTTTTGATAAATGTGTCTTTCTCTGCAATCTCAGCCGCATTTGCGAGGAACTCAGCGATACCGCTGGTGGTCTCCTCGTCAGCCTCGTAAAAAACAGCCCATGTGTAGAATATGCATTTTAAATGCTCCATCTCGTCTTCGCCGGCCTTTGCCAGAGCGATCATCTTATCAATGAATTCTTTTTCAGAAACTCCAGTGGTTGGAAATTCTGCTGGTGTAAAATCCATAGCTGCAAACTCCTTTCCTGTGATCCGGACTTGGATCGTAGTGCGTGATGATTCGGGATCCTCACGATCACTTAAGTGTTTTCATATCCGAGCTTCAGGGTGACCAGAGAATCATCATCCAGAACCTCGCCCTTTTTGTAGATATAATCGCGGATCAGCACTTTCAGCTTTTCGTCAACGGCAGGACTCGAATAGATCGTGTCCGGAACCGACTTTACGAATTCCTTGAGATCTGTTCCGGCAGTTCCCTCCGGACACGGAAGCGAAGCCTGACGGCACGCCATGCCGACTGCGCAGGATAATTCCATATGGTTGATCAGTCTCGCCGGTGTCTCAAAATTTTTGATCTTAATTTTCACGGACATCGGGACAAGCGTATGTACCATCGGACGGATCTCCTTTCTGTCCCTCGCGTTCACGGACCATCTTCCAGATCAGGTCGTGCATCCACTGGACGGTCTCCTGAAGCTTTGAATTTTCGTCCTTTAAACGGGCAATTTCGGCTTCCAGTTCCTGGATTTTTGCATCTTTTTCTTCGGACATGGTAAAAACCTCCCTGAAAACTGTATGAGAACAGAACAAGTATAACATCAGAATGGAAACATGTCCAGTGGAGGAGCGGGCAAAACAGGCGGAAAAAGAATGATTGATTCAAGTGTGACTTTGAGATATAATAAATTTTGTTTCTATTTCTGCGAGAAAAATACATAAAAAGAGGAACATGAAATATGAGTTCAGTTTTACTAAAAGCGGGCTGCTTTTTCCTGATCATCCTGATGGGATATGGTCTGAAAAAAATTGGTCTTTTAAGCCAGTCGGATCTTCCGGTCTTCTCGAAGCTCGTCACGAAGATCACACTCCCGGCAGCGATCATCCATAACTTCAGCCAGGCGACCATGGATGTCTCCATGCTGGTGATCGTGCTGATCGGTTTCCTGTGCAGCGGTGCGTATGCGGTGATCGGATACGGACTTTTTGCGAAAGGGACGAGGGACCAGAAGGCGTTTGGCCTCGTAAACGCGTCGGGATACAATATCGGCTGCTTTACGATGCCTTTCGTCCAGGGATTCTTAGGAGCGCCGGGCGTGGCCTGTACCAGCCTTTTTGATACGGGAAACGCTGTGGTCTGTACTGGTGGTTCCTATGCGGTGGCTGCGTCAGTGGCAGGAAAAGGCGGTGCCGGAGATAAGCATCAGATCCGCAGGATCGTGATCCAGCTCTTAAAATCCATCCCGTTTGACTGCTATGTAATTATGACAGCACTGACGATGGCGGGACTCCGTATTCCGGTCTTCATGGACCAGGTAGCTGAGACTGTGGGGAACGCCAACACCTTCCTCTCCATGACTATGATCGGCCTCGGACTGGAGTTACATATGACAAGAGAGCAGACGGGCAGTGTCGCGAAGATTCTGGGAACAAGATTTGCGGTTTCCGCAGTCCTGGCAGTTTTATTTTATCAGTTTCTGCCGTTTTCCCTGGAGATCCGCAGAACCCTGGCAATCCTGATGTTTGGCCCGGTATCGGCCCTTGGCGTTCCGTACACCTCCATGCTTGAGGGAGATGTGAACCTTGCCAGCGCGGTGAACTCGGCATCAATCATTCTCGGAATCGTGAGCCTGACAGCGGCGATCATCATCTTCTAAGAAATTTATAGTCGTGCATAGGGCGGCATCAGGTATACCGCGGAGGCGCTGCATAGCTGTATCACACAAAATAAGGAGGAACACAATGGAATTACGGAACGAAAAGGACGCGCGGTTTATCATCCGGCATCATGTGACGGAAGAAAAGCTGCTTCATCTGGAAAAGGGAGTCCGGAAACTCGGTTTCCAGTCCGGCGGAAAGAGGATCATGTCGATCTTTCTTGGGCTTTTCCTGCTCTGCATGGCAGCAAAAGTCGTAATCGGCGGAACGATCGGGGACGCACTCATGATGATCGGCATTCTCTGTGCCATGGGATTCGTGTTTGGAACCTATGCCCTTTTGAAAGGCTGGCTGGACGCGAAAAAGCAGATCCATCTCCAGTTCGAGGCGGGCAAGATGGAAGATAACTATCAGTGGGAATACCGGTTCTACGAGGATGGATATGAGGTTATCGGAAAGAATGAGAAATCCCGTGTGCAGTATAAAAACGTGGGACGCCTTATTGATATGTCCGGTATGTATGCGCTTGTGGAACGCGGAAACGTGGTGCGTTATTTCATGAAGGATGACGCGGTACAGGGAAATTCCGCGGAGCTTGCAGGATTCCTGACAGAAAAGTGCCATCTTCCGATGGAACAGATCGCAGTACGATAGGAGGTGCGGGATGGAACCGATATACGCAGTAAAATCTACATATGATGAAGATATGTTTTATCACCAGGTTGTGGCTTCCAAGCCGCGGATGATGCCGAAAGAGAACGATGGGAAGAAGATCAAGTTCCAGCTTCCTGATTTCGGACTGAAAGATACTTTGATGGCGCTTCTTGTGGGCGCAGCTGTTTACATGGCGTTCGGACAGCTTGATCAGTCCACGAGGATCCTGCAGGCGGTGCTCTGTGGACTTGTGGCAGCTGTAGTACTTCGGCGAATGAATGAGAGACAGAACGGGGAGACTTCCGGAAAGAAGGCGAATTCCGTATCTGCCGATAAAAATCAGGCTCTGCAGCTTCTGGAGAGCTCTGGATTAAAGGGTGACCGCTGCACCATGAATTTCTACGAGGAAACCTTTACGGTGGAGCGGCCGGGCATCATTACGGAGTACCAGTACGAGGGAATCGCATGGATCAAGGAGACCAGCAAGTATTACATGGTCTTTTGGAACAAATCCCTTGCGATCCCTGTGGAGAAGGCGGGATTCTACCGCGGAAAGAAGGAGACATTCGGATCTTTCCTTGAAAAACGGTGCAATAAGGTGATCGAGAAGGTAAGAAACGTATAGACGGACGGAGGACCATTTCTATATGGAAGTCCATAGTTCCGAACGGTGGAGCTGTGTAAAATTAAATGGAGAGGATCTTTTGGGGATGAAAATAAAAAAAGAAGAGAAAATGCAGATCGAAAAGCTGCCGACATTGAAGTTAAAATATACGCTGGTCGTGCCGTTCATGGGAATCGTGGATGCGCTGACTATGGGGAGCTTCTTTATGAATCCGGCGGCAGATGGAAAACTGCTCATCAAGGCGTTCTATGTGATCTGCGGAATTGCGGGGATTTTATTTGCACTGTGGGGACTTTTGTGGAAGACTACGATTGACGGCAAGACGATCAAGGTAAACCCGGTAATAGGAAAGAAAAAAGTGGTTCCGTTTTCAGATTTGAAAAAAGCGGTTGTTTATAAGAAGAAAAAGACGGGATCTATCGTGAGTTATGAGCTGATCGATAAGAATAACCAGTCCATCGTTACGATCTATCCGCTTATGAAGGACAGCAGTACATTGATGGAGAGATTGAAACGCCTGAAATATCCGGTGGAGGAAGCGTAAGGCAAAAATCCCATCAGGGAAGCTGAACTGGAATGGATTTTTGCGCGTAACTATGAAGGTACTGAATAATTATGCTGGTTTTAGGAAAAATCCCGGGAGAGTGAATACTTCGGGATCTTTCTGCGCATAATGACCTCTGATGAAACAGGAAAAGGAGGCCATTTTATGACGAAACTGGATTGTACCGTGACGACATGTATCCATAACGCGGAGAAGTGCTGCTGCAAGAGCGGCATCCTCGTGGAGGGAGCACAGGCGAAGAACTGCTGTGATACCTGCTGCGGAAGCTTTGAGGAGAACAGGGGCGGACTTTTTAAGAATCTTTTTAAGACGCCGGAATCAAAGCTTGAGGTGGAATGTGATGTGGCGAACTGTCTCTATAATGATGACCATCAGTGCAGGGCAGAGCGGATCACGATCGCGGGGGACGGCGCCATGGCTGTCGGTCAGACGGAATGTGCAAGCTTTAGGGAGAAGTAGGAATAGAGAAGGGACTGGCTGCGGAGAAAGCTGATGATAGCAAACTGACCGTCGCCGGTTCCTTTTTACTTAGCAGAAAAGTCGTTGTTTTGCCTGAAAGAAAGGCATTGTGGATTTTTGATATGCGTCTGTGAGAAGACAGATCCAAGGGAGAAGTATGAAAGGGCTGTGGAAAATACCGGGCAGAATCGTGGAGGGCTTGAGCCGAAAAAGTATTGGAAATTCCGGGAAAAGTGATTGACAAAACGGAAACGATATAGTAGAATAACATAAGTTGTGAGAGCAACTGACAGGAAAGCAGGTATCCGCCTCACCCTGGCACGAGTAAGTGACCCGGGTTCATAGACATCGGTTTTTATCATGCAGCAGCATGCCAAACCAATGCAGTTACGAGCGGATAGTTACCTATCTGCTTTTTCTTTTCTATCGACATATGTAGAGTATGAGAGTTGGAGGTGTACGGCTATTAGCGAGTTAATGATTAACGAGCAGATCCGTGATAAGGAAGTTCGTTTAATTGGAGAAAATGGTGAGCAGCTTGGAATCATGTCTGCAAAAGACGCTTACAAAATGGCGAGAGATGCAGAACTGGATCTTGTAAAGATTGCTCCGGCAGCGAAGCCGCCGGTATGTAAGATCATTGATTACGGTAAATACAAGTATGAGATGATCCGTAAGGAGAAGGAAGCGAAAAAGAAGCAGAAAACGATCGAGGTGAAAGAAGTGCGTCTTTCCCCGAATATCGATACAAACGATCTTAACACAAAGATCGGATCTGCGAGAAAGTTCATCGAAAAAGGCAACAAGGTAAAAGTAACGCTTCGTTTCCGCGGTCGTGAGATGGCTCATATGAACCAGACAAAGTATATTCTGGATGATTTCGCTGAGAAACTTTCCGATATCGCTGTTGTCGATAAGCCTTCCAAGGTGGAGGGAAGAAGCCTGGTAATGTTTTTAACTGCAAAACGATAAGGGAACAATTTTAAGGAGGAAACAACAATGCCTAAAATGAAAACAAGCAGAGCAGCTGCAAAACGTTTCAAAAAGACCGGAACTGGTCAGTTAGTGAGAAATAAAGCTTATAAGTCCCATATCTTAACTAAGAAATCCACAAAGCGTAAGAGAAATCTTAGAAAAGACATTGTTACTGATGCTACAAACAGCAAGGTAATGAAGAAGATTTTACCGTATTTATAATTTGTTTCGGAATTAAGATTAAGGAGGAAATTAAGCAATGGCAAGAATTAAAGGTGGCTTAAATGCCAAGAAGAGACATAACAGAGTGCTCAAGTTAGCCAAAGGTTACAGAGGGGCTCGTTCCAAACAGTATAGAGTAGCAAAGCAGTCCGTAATGAGAGCTTTAACAAGCTCCTACGCTGGCAGAAAAGAGAGAAAGAGACAGTTCAGACAGCTCTGGATCGCTCGTATCAACGCTGCAGCTAGAATCAACGGCCTTTCTTACAGCAAGTTCATGTACGGCTTAAAGCAGGCTGGTGTTGTTATGAACCGTAAGGTATTATCCGATATGGCTATCAACGACGCAGAGGGCTTTGCAAAGCTTGCTGAGTTAGCAAAAACAAAACTGGCTTAATTAGTCGATGAGAATAGAAAAAACCTTTCCGGTGGAGTGATCTGCCGGGGAGGTTTTTTTGCGTTTTTTGGGGAGAGGTTCATAGTGGTGGGAGTTACGCGCCGACGGGCCTCCGGGCGCGGACGCTTCACGGGATTCCGGGAGGGTTCCTCTAAGCTCGCAGAAAAATGCTAAGGGCGGAGGTCCGAGGACACAACTCGCAACTTTCGTTGCTCAAACAAGTGTCCCCGGACCTCTAACGCATTTTCCTGCGAGCCAAGAGGAAGCCAGCTCCCTCCACCCAGGCTCGTCCGTGCCCGGAGGCCCGTCGGCGCTGTGTATTGGCGGGATGAGGGAAGGAAAAGGAAGGGTGTGGAGGGAGAGATGGGATTGGCGAAAGCCAGACGATGCGCGGGGCCCTTTGGGCGCCGCGGCATCGCGAGATTGTTGATGTGAAACTAAAAAAGGCTTAAGTCTTTCGACTTAAGCCTTCGTGCAGAAGAAGGGACTTGAACCCTCATGATATTGCTATCACACGGACCTGAACCGTGCGCGTCTGCCAATTCCGCCACTTCTGCATCTCGTCAGATGACGTATCTCATTGACAAAACATATTATAGTATAAGGCGTGGGATTTGTCAAGAGTTTTTTTAATATTGCTAAAAAAACATTTTTTTTAAAAAATTCAAAAAAGTACTTGTCAAACAGAAAGAACTATGGTATATTAATATGCGTCGGTGAGAGATACAAAATCTTGAAACACCCGATACGCGGAAGTGTCGGAACTGGCAGACGAGCAAGACTAAGGATCTTGTGGTGGTTACATCGTGTGGGTTCAAGTCCCATCTTCCGCACGAAAGACTCAAGTCGAAAGACTTGAGTCTTTTTGCGTTATAGAGAAAATAGCGATAGATGTGGAGAGCCTGGTGATTGAGGTGATGGTACTGGAATTGTCAAATTAATGTATGAATGCGTATTTTGAGGAAAATGCCACGCAAAGTGTAACACGGAGAGAAGGAAGAGCGGTTGCGATGGGCACCAGAGGGAAGCGCTATATTCGGCATTTGTGGGAAGAACAGGAGAAAAGGTGATGGAAATTTAAGATAGATGATATTTCTGAAGGATGACTGCAGAAGATGTTTTGTGAAATATAGCCGTAGAGATCATTGCATGATATCTTTGGGATGGGTCTTACTGTGGAGATGATCTCTTTAGCGGATTTCGGTTATGCCATGGGATAGAATATAGTACAAATTGAGTGAAAAAAATATGTTATTAAAAAAATAAAAAAAGTTTAAAAAAGTACTTGCCAAACAGAAAGAACTATGATATATTAATATGCGTCGGTGAGAGATACAAAATCTTGAAACACCCGATACGCGGAAGTGTCGGAACTGGCAGACGAGCAAGACTAAGGATCTTGTGGTGGTTACATCGTGTGGGTTCAAGTCCCATCTTCCGCACGAAAGACTCAAGTCGAGAGACTTGAGTCTTTTTGCGTTATAAAAGCTACTTTTTTCAGGGGTTATGACAAAAGAGTAAGGGACCAATCATTAAATAAACGTGCGAATATGCTTTGCACAGAAAATTTCAACACGCCGCTGTCAGACAGAGAGCGGAAGAGTGCACTGGAGACATGGATCGAGCTGATACAGCCGGGGGAGACCATGAAATCGGTAGGCTGCGAATGGACCGATGATGGAAAAATATCAGCCGAGAGGGAAGGAGAGAGGCTGGTATGAGGATCAGGGAGAAGAATACCTCTTCATCAAAGCCCCGGCAGTGAGTTGCGGAGAGTCCGAGAGGAAGAGGGAGAAAAACTCTGTAAACAGGTCAAACTGTGATCATTAAGGGCGATGAGCTTATGAATCAGGCTTGTCGCTTTTTGTTTTGACAACACAAATGATCCGGGGGAAGTTTTATAGAAATGTAAAGAAAAATCAATAGGTCTGTCATGAAAGTTGTGATAAGATATTAGAACAGAGGGACGATTCGGAACGTAATACTGAGATGTGCGCGCGGAAGGATCGGAATACCGGAAAGACATCATACATGACAATAGAAGAGAGGTTTTACATATGCCGGAATTAAGCAGAAGAGTACAGACATTTACAGACTCCGTCATCCGCAGGATGACAAGGATCAACAATATGACACCGGGAAGCATTAACTTAAGTCAGGGATTCCCGGATTTTGATCCGCCGCAGGAGATCCTGGACGCGTTAAAGGAAGCGGCGGAGCATGGTCCACACCAGTATTCCATCACCTTTGGGGCGAAGAATTTCCGGGACGCGCTGGCAGAAATGTATACAAAGAAATTTGCCCGTGAGATCGATCCGGAAAAGGAGATCGTTGTGACCTGCGGGGGAACGGAAGCGATGATGGCGGCGATGATGACCGTGTGCAATCCGGGAGATAAGGTCGCGGTGTTCAGCCCGTTCTATGAGAACTATGGGGCGGACGCGATCCTCTCCGGGGCAGATCCGGTCTATGTGCCGCTTGTGCCGCCGGATTTCCATTATGACAGCGAAGCTCTGGAACGGGCGTTTCAGGCCGGTGCGAAGGCACTGATCCTCTGTAATCCGTCGAATCCCTGTGGAAAAGTATTTACGATGGAAGAGATGGAGGAGATCGCGGAGCTCGCAAAGCGGTATGACGCCTTTGTGATCACGGACGAGGTGTACGAGTACATTATCTACGGTGAGAACCGCCATATCTCCATGGCTGCTTTGCCCGGAATGTATGAGCGGACGATCACCTGCAGCTCCCTCTCAAAGACATACTCCATGACCGGATGGAGACTCGGCTATCTGATCGGACCGGAACATGTGATCAAGGCGGCGAAGAAGGTCCATGATTTCCTGACCGTAGGCGCTGCGGCACCGCTTCAGGAAGCGGCAGTCACTGGTCTGAAATTTGGACCAGAGTACTATCAATGGTTAAAGGATCTCTACACAGAAAAGAGAGATTATCTCTGCGGAAGGTTGGAGCAGATGGGACTTTCCCACACGACACCTCAGGGCAGCTATTTTGTTCTCGTTGATATCTCGGGATTTCTTGAGAAGCCGGAGTTTACCGGCTGGACAGATTTGGAATTCTGTGAATGGATGATAAAGAATTACGGTGTGGCAGCTGTGCCGGGTTCCAGCTTCTTTAAGGAGCCGGTAAACAATTACATCCGCCTGCATTTTTCCAGAGGGAAAGAGACGCTTGAGGCGGCTGCTGACCGTCTGGAAAAGATGGCGAAAGATTACGGATTTTGTTAGTTATCCCTTTTGTTTTTGTTTCGGACGTACTTTAAGATCAGCGCGTAGCCGTAGAGCATCACCGGGATGACGATGACGCAGAACAGGAGCGCCAGGATGACATTCTCCGGGCCACCGGTGAAGGTCAGGACGATGAGGGCGAGGAAGACCGCGGCGATGATGAGGATCCCGGCCCAGGCGAAAAATCGTTTCATATATTTAGGTTCCTTTCATGTACATACTTTGAGTTCCTGTTTAGTATAAGGTATTTTAAAGCGGGATTCAAGATAATGAGGCATAAAGAACGTAATTCCGTTTCCGGAAGGCAAAAACCCCATCAGCAAAGCTGATCTGGAATGAATTTTTGCGCGTAACTATGAAGGTACTGAATAGTTACCAGCATTTGATAAAAACGGAAAGGAGGAGTGACCATGAAGAAAAAACGAACACTTATCCTGATCGGCGTTGTCGGCATCCTGCTTGCTGTGCAGACTATAACATCTTTCGCTGCGGATGGAAAATGGACGCTCACGGATGCCGGTTACACCTTCACATACTCGGATGGGCGCAAAGCCCGGGGTACCTGGGAGGATATCGACGGCGAGTGGTACCATTTTGACAGAAATGGAATCATGGAGACCGGATGGAAGACGGTGGGAAACATCCGTTACCATTTCAACCAGGACGGTTCCCTCTCCGAGGGCTGGCAGTACGACGGTCCGGGCGGCGGAAACTGGTACTACTATGATTCCGCGGGGAACGCGAAGATCCAGTGGTTTCAGGATAAGGGAAACTGGTACTGGTTTGACTCGGACGGAAAGATGAACAAGGAAACTGTCCGCACAATAAAAGGAAAGACATACGCGTTCCACCTGGATGGAAGCAAGCGGGTAAATGAGTACGCGGGCTTTTCCTACACCGACTACGACGGACAGCCGGATCCGGCGGGGGATATTCTGGCGGTCAACGCGGATGGAACGGCGAAGACGGTGAGCGAGGCCGAGGAAAACGAGATCGCCGTGTATATCAACGCCTTCCCGGATGGTTGGAGAAAGAAGTTCCGGGATGACGGATGGAGGTTTGTGTACTGTCCGTCGGGCGGGGCATATAGAACCTTCAAAGATAAGAGGGGAAACGTACTCTATTCCTGCAATTATTCTCTGGATGAGGAGAAGAAAGAACTCCGGTTTTCGAAAACGGATGCCGTGAAGGGCGGATTCGGGGCGTATGTCTATGAAAATTCCGGGGATGAGATGAAGAAAGACCAGTTCCCAAAGGCGGCGAGGTACCGGTTTGCGGAGATCGCCCAGGCGACGGGCCTGCCGGAAGGCGCGAAGAGAGAGTATGACGTGATCTTTGGAGCGCTGTTTCATATATATCAGGACCCGGATGCCTGGAACGCGCTGAAAGCAAAAACTTCAGATATTACTTGGACTATCGAGCGGATCGCGGATAACCGGTCGGCGGATGGACGTCTGGACTTAGAATAGGAAAATATAATACTTTGAGGCGAAACTGCAAAGCAGGCAAAAACGAAAGCAGAACATACGTACGAATAAACTTTGGTTTCACTTGACGAACACCACACAATCTGTTACTATACACATATAACAAATGGAATACTATGATACCGGAAACGCATAAACGGTCCCGGCATCAAAAATATTAAGAAAAAAGATGGTGATCAAATGGTACTGAAGATCGATTTTGACAGTGAAGAAGCACTCTATACCCAGCTCTGCAACCAGATCATCTGCGGCATCGCAATGGATGTGCTTCACGATGGGGATAGTCTCCCGTCGGTGAGACAGCTTGCAGATGAGATCGGAATTAACATGCATACAGTCAACAAGGCATATGCTGTATTGAAACAGGAAGGATTTCTGCGCCTGGACCGCAGACGCGGGGCCGTGATCGCCCTGGATATGGATAAACTGCGGACGATGGAAGAGATGAAGAACGACCTCGCGCTGATCGTTGCCCGGGGAATCTGTAAAAATGTCGGCAGAGATGAGATCCACAGCCTTGTAGACCAGATCTATGATGAGTTTGGCGGACAGGCGTAAAGGAGGGGCAGTATGCTTTGTGAACATTGCAAAAAGCGGGAAGCAACCGTAAAATATGTGGAAGTGATCAACGGCGTGAAGACAGAGCACAACCTCTGTACCCAGTGTGCCGCCCATGCGGACCTTGGACAGTTCTCAGCTCTCTTTGAGGGAGAATTCCCGTTAGGAAAACTTCTCTCCGGACTTCTTGGAACCCAGGAGACGGAGGAAGAAGATGAAAAGTACTCCGGCGTCGTGTGCCCGACCTGCGGAACGACTTATGAGGAATTTGTAAAGGACAGCCGGTTCGGATGCCCGGACTGCTACAGCGTGTTTGATCCTCTGATCAGCGACAATATCCGTCATCTTCAGGGCAGCGAAAAGCACGTCGGAAAGCGTCCGGCGGGATACCGGTCCGAGATGGAAGAAATGAACGGGGCGGGAACTACTGGAGAGGATCCGGTGAATATTCCGGAACTCTCAAAGGAAGAGAAGATCCGCCTGATGGAGACGAGATTAAAAGACGCGGTGCGCCGGGAAGAGTACGAGGAGGCTGCGAAGCTCCGGGATGAGATCCGGGCGTTGAAAGAGGAGAGACAGGATGGATAAATGGTATGAAGTACCGGGAAAAGCAGGCACAAATGTGATCTACAGCCGTGTCCGTCTGGTTCGAAATCTGAAAGAGTATCCGTTTCCTGGCCGCCTCACCAAGGAGCAGAGCGCGGAGCTTTCGGAGAAGCTTCTTGGCGGACTCACCGGCATCGCGTCCATGGACCGGATGCAGTATCGGTTTACACACTTAGAGCGGATGGGCGACCTGGAAAAAACAGCGCTTTTAGAGCGCCGGGCGATCAACCGCAGTGTAATGAAGAAGAAAGACCCGACGGGAATGATCCTGTCGGAGGACGAATCAACGGCGATCCTCCTAAATGGGGATGATCATGTGCGGATCCAGACGCTGCAGACGGGGCTGACCCTGGAGCAGCTTTACGAGAGAGCAGATAAGATCGATAACTATATCAGCGAGCGTTTTGATTACGCCTTCGATGAAAAATACGGCTACCTGACCTCGTTCCCCACAAACGTGGGTACAGGACTTCGGGCAGCGGTGGTCCTGCACCTGCCGATGCTGTCCAAGAATAAAAATTTCAACAGTCTCGTTGCGGATATGGGCCGGTTCGGGACCCAGGTCCGGGGCGTGTACGGTGAGGGCGCGGAGAACTTCGGCTCCCTGTACCAGATCTCAAACCAGAAAACCTTAGGACAGACGGAGCGGGAGATCATCGATATCGTCAGGAAGGCAGCCCTGGAGCTGGATGTCCAGGAACGGCGGGTACGCCGGGAATACCGTCAGAGAAAGCCGGTGCAGGCGGCTGATGAATGCTATAAATCCTACGGCGTCTTAAAGTACGCGAGACGGCTGACGAGAAAAGACGGAATGGAATTCCTGTCCCAGATCATGACAGGAATCACGGATGGGATCTTAAAAGTGAAGGAACCGTACTCTGTATACGGTCTGATGCTGGGGATCCAGCCTGCGAACCTTTTGAGTCTGGCGGATCGCCCGCTTGACAAGGATGAGCTGGATGCCGCCCGGGCAGAGTTCCTGAGAAGGCGGCTGCCGGAGATCATAGAGATAGAAAATTAGTTGACGGTTCAGCAGATCTGCGCTTTTGCTGCACCGACCGAAAGAAAACATAGGCAGGGAGGCAAAATTTTAATCGGCGCAGTTGATTTGGAATGGAGTTATGTTCGTAACTATGAATGGATTGAATGGTTACGCAGTTGACGGAAAAGTTCAGGAGGAAATTAGAACAGATGGCACAATATACAGAAAAAGCCCAGGAGGCACTGGTTCTCGCCAGTGAAGCGGCGGAGGATATGGGTTCCCCTGTGATCGGAACGGAGCACATCCTGGTCGGGCTGATCGAGGAGGGAAGCGGTACCGCTGCCATGGTCCTCGAGGCCAACGAGGTGAAGCTTGACAGACTGCTGGCTCTTGTGGAGCAGCTTGTCTCTTCCTATCAGAATACAGCCACCAAAGAGCGGGACGGCTACACTCCAAGCGCGAGACATGTGCTGGAAAACGGCTATAAAGAGGCTGTCCGGTTCCATGCGCCGTTAATCGGTACCGAGCATATTCTGATGGCATTATTAAAGGAATCGGACTGTGTGGCAGTCCGCCTGTTAAACACCTTAAATATCAACATTCAGAAGGTCTACATCGACCTTTTATCCGCCATGGGTGAGGACGGAAACGCAGGAAAAGAGGACCTGGCCCAGGGACGCCAGCAGCGGGGCGGACAGAGCGCCACACCGACACTTGATGCCTACAGCCGCGACCTTACAGTCCTCGCAAAAGAAGGAAAATTGGATCCGGTCATCGGCAGGGAGAAGGAGATCCGCCGCGTGATCCAGATCTTAAGCAGAAGAACAAAAAACAACCCGTGCCTTATCGGAGAACCAGGTGTCGGAAAGACGGCTGTGATCGAAGGTCTCGCGCAGCTCATCGCTTCCGGCGACGTTCCGGATACGATCCGCGGAAAACGCGTGGTGATCCTTGACCTCTCCGGCATGGTAGCGGGATCCAAGTACCGCGGTGAGTTCGAGGAGCGCATTAAAAATGTGATCAACGAGGTGACAGAGGCGGAGAACGTCCTCTTATTTATCGACGAGATCCACACGATCATTGGCGCAGGCGGAGCGGAGGGCGCGTTAGACGCGTCTAACATCTTGAAACCATCCCTGGCCCGCGGTGAGATCCAGCTCATCGGCGCTACGACGCTTGAAGAGTACCGGAAATATATTGAAAAGGACGCGGCATTAGAGCGCCGGTTCCAGCCGGTGACCGTGGAGGAGCCGACGGAGGACGAGGCGTTCCAGATCTTAAAGGGACTCCGCCCGAAATATGAGGAACATCACCATGTGACGATCACCGACGCGGCCTTAAAGGCGGCAGTGCGCCTCTCCGCCCGCTATATCAACGACCGGTTCCTGCCGGACAAGGCCATCGATGTGGTGGACGAGGCGGCCTCCAAGACGAGACTGACCGTCTATGTGGAGCCGAAGGGAATCAAGACTCTCGAGGAGGAGATCAAGAAGCTCGAGAAAGAGAAAGAGGACGCGATCCGTGACGAGGCATATGAGCTCGCCGGTGAGATCAAGAAGAAACAGGCCTCAAAGCGGGAAAAGATCCACAAGCTGAAGGAGAAATGGGAGAGTGAGAAGGAGAGCCGGGAGCTGACCGTCGACGAGAATGACATTGCAGACGTGATCTCCGGCTGGACAAAGATCCCGGTGAGCAAGCTGGCGGAAGGCGAGACGGAGCGTCTCTTAAAGCTGGAATCCATTCTCCATGAGCGCGTGGTCGGGCAGGACGAGGCGGTGGTTGCCGTCGCGAAGGCGATCCGCCGCGGAAGAGTCGGCTTAAAAGACCCGAAGCGCCCGATCGGTTCCTTCTTATTTTTAGGCCCCACAGGTGTCGGAAAGACGGAGCTCTGCAAAGCCCTTGCGGAGGCCATGTTCGGAACGGAAAACGCCCTGATCCGCGTTGATATGTCAGAGTACATGGAGAAGCACAGCGTCTCCAAGATGATCGGATCCCCGCCAGGATATGTGGGATACGAGGGCGGCGGACAGCTGAGTGAAAAAGTCCGCAGAAACCCGTATTCTGTGATCCTCTTTGATGAGGTGGAGAAAGCCCATCCGGATGTTTTCAATATTCTTTTACAGGTGCTGGACGACGGTCACATCACGGACTCCCAGGGCCATAAGATCGACTTTAAGAATACCGTTATCATCATGACCTCCAATGCGGGCGCCGAGAACATCATCGCGCCGAAGCAGCTTGGATTCATGTCCCAGGACGATGAGAAGGTCCGCTACCAGAGAATGAAGACCGGCGTCATGGACGAAGTGAAACGGATGTTCAAGCCGGAGTTCTTAAACCGTATTGATGACACCATCGTGTTCCATCCGCTGACGAAGGATCACATGAAGGAAATCGTGACGATCCTCTTGAATGTCCTCGCAAAGCGGACAAAGAATCAGATGTCCATCCGCTTAAATGCCGGGGATGACGTGAAGGAATACCTTGTGGAAAAGGGATACGACGAGAAATACGGCGCGCGACCGCTTAAGCGCACGATCCAGAACCTCATCGAGGATAAGCTCGCGGAGCTGGTCCTGGAAGGAAAAGTGCGGGAAGGCGATTCCGTGAAGATCACCTGCAAGGACGGAGAACTGAAATTTTCAGCAAGACATCCACAAACTGCTGGAAAAACTTCCGCCAGTGTGGTAAAATCATAGGCACGACGTAACGGTTAGAAGGGACGGATGCCTGTGACCGTTACCTATTACAATAGCAATAGGGAAAATTTAGTCCTTGTTGAAACACACAAAAGGAGAGTAAGCATTATGTCAGTAATCAACGAACTGATCCGCACAGAGGCAAATGGAACCTTAAGCTTCGGAAACTACAGCCTCGCGGCAAAATCCAAGGTAGAAGACTTCGAGCACGAAGGTGATCTTTATAAAGTTAAGACATTTAAGGAAATCACAAAGTTAGAAAGAAACGGAATGTTCGTTTACGAGTCCGTTCCAGGAACTGCAGTAACAGAATTTGCAGTGACCGATACAACCGTTACCTTCAAGGTTGAGGGCTTTGAGGATGCCCAGATCACCGTACAGTTAGAGGACGACTGCGAGTACGAGATTTACGAGGACGGCGTTGGCGTCGGCGGAATGAAGACAAATATGAGCGGCAAGCTGAGTCTTTCTGTTGAGCTCAATGAGGGCAAGGAAGTAGAAGTTAAGATTGTTCGCAAGTGATCAGGAAATTGAAGATTGCTGCTGGCCGGGGTATGGACGGTAGTATTTTATGGCGCTCCGAGGGATGAACTTCGGAGCGTTTCCTGTTTTATGAAATATTTCTGTTCACCAAGAAAGCATTGCACAAAGGTCGTGCGAATTCACGCAGGAATATCGATTGGCGCAGGCAGTCAGGTAAGGCAGCTAAACGTATCATGGCATTTTGACTATAAAAAGGGAGAATATTGTGGCAAAAGCAAGAAACACAGCTTTTTTCTGTAAAGAGTGCGGCTATGAGTCCGCAAAGTGGCTCGGACAGTGTCCGGTGTGCAAGGAATGGAATACATTTGTTGAGGAGCCGGTGGCCCAGGCGAAAAAGGCACCGTCGGGGCAGATCGCCGCGATGGGAGCCGGAAAGACGGCGGTCCCGGTCCATATCTCGGAGATCTCTCTCGATGAGCAGGACAGGACGCCCACAGGCTTCGGGGAGCTTGACAGGGTCCTCGGAAGCGGGATCGTGAAGGGAAGTCTCGTGCTTGTCGGCGGTGATCCGGGAATCGGGAAGTCGACGCTGCTTTTACAGGTCTGCAGAAACCTCGCCGGGGCGGGAAAACGTGTCCTCTATATCTCCGGTGAGGAATCCTTAAAGCAGATCAAGATGCGCGCAAACCGCATCGGGATGATCACAGGAGACCTTTTATTCCTCTGCGAGACGAACCTCGATACGATCCATGGCGCCATCGAGAGGTCGAAGCCGGACATTGTGATCATCGACTCGATCCAGACCATGTTCCGGGAAGATATTTCTTCTGCACCGGGCAGCGTGAGCCAGGTCCGGGAGTCCACGAACCTTCTGATGCAGATCGCGAAGGGATACGGGGTGACGATCTTTATTGTCGGACATGTGACGAAAGAGGGCGTGGTGGCAGGTCCCCGGGTGCTGGAACATATGGTGGACACGGTGCTCTACTTTGAGGGGGACAGAAACGACGCCTACCGGGTCCTCCGGGCGGTGAAGAACCGTTTTGGTTCCACGAACGAGATCGGCGTGTTTGAGATGGAGGAGAAGGGGCTTTCGGAGGTGCTGAATCCGTCGGAGATGCTGATCTCCGGGCGGCCGAAGGAGGCGTCGGGGGCGGTTGTTGCCTGCTCCTTAGAGGGAACGAGGCCGATCCTTCTGGAGGTCCAGGCGCTCGTGACCGCAACAAATTTTGGTATGGCTAGACGGACGGCGAACGGAGTAGATTACAACCGGATCAATATTCTGCTTGCAATCCTGGAGAAACGCTGCGGCTTCGCCATGAGCCGGTATGATGCCTACGTGAATATTGCGGGTGGAATGAAGATGAATGAACCGGCCCTGGACCTGGCGGTGGTGATGGCACTCGTGTCGAGCTTCAAAAACCGGGAAGTGGATCCTGGAATGCTGATCTTCGGAGAGGTAGGTCTCTCCGGCGAAGTAAGAGGCGTCTCCCAGGCAGCCCAGAGAGTGTCCGAGGCTATCAAGATGGGCTTTACAAGCTGCCTGCTGCCAAAATCGAATCTGGAGAAGCTGAAGGATGAGAAACGGATCAGGCTGATCGGGGTGGAGAATGTGAGAGAGGCGATACAGTTGATCTGATGTTGGCTGGGTGGTGCGATCTTCTTGTTTTCATTTGCAATGAAAACAAGAAGCATATGGCGTTCGCCATATGTCATTTAGAATGGAGAAACAGCCGCTTGCAAGCAAGCTTGCAGCATCTGTTTTTCCATCCCAAATGCCGCATGCTCAAACTGGTGAAAGAAATTTTCAAATTAGTGTTGACAATTAAAACATTTCATGCTATTATAATGGAGCATTAAGTGATGAGCAACAAAATATAGGGGAATAGTTCAATGGTAGAGCAGCGGTCTCCAAAACCGTAGATGGGGGTTCGAGCCCCTCTTCCCCTGCTTCTGATGTACCGGAAAATTTCGATTTTCCGGTTATTTTTTTATACCGGAAAAGAGGCAGATCAGTTTGGAGAAATTATCTAATGGATTGATAAAAAAGCGTCCGCGGATCCAGGGTGCCGCATGGCGGCGGCTGGACAACACGGCGAAGCTCTTCGCGGCGGTGTCCGGGGAGGACTTGAGCAGTGTGTTCCGGATCGCGGCGGTCTTAAAGGAGCCGGTGGAGCCGGAGCTTCTGCATAAGGCGCTTCTTCTGACGCTTCCGGAATTTGAAAACTTTCGAGTAAAGCTTCGAAAGGGCTTTTTCTGGTACTATTTTGAGACAAATAACCGGGATCCGGTGGTGGAGGAGGAGCAGAGTGCGCCCTGCCGCTTTATCGATCCCCACCGGGGCGGGAGGTTTCCATTCCGCGTGAGTTACTATGGCTGCCGGATCAACTTTGAGGTGTTCCATGGCCTTACAGACGGTCTTGGGGCGGTGGGGTTTGTCTCGCGGCTCACGGAACATTATCTGGAATTAAAGAATGGTCTTCCAACGGAGATAAGGAAACGTGAGTTTTCTCCGATGAGGGCGGATGATTATCTCCGTTATTATAAAAAACTGCCCCACAAGCGCTACGAGAGCCGGCCTGCGATCCAGGTGAGCGGGGAGTTTCTTCCCTTTGACCAGATGGCGGTGCTCCATGGGACGTTCCATGTGGATGACCTTAAGAAACGCAGCAAAGAGGTGGGAGTCAGTATCACGAAATACCTGGCGGCAGCCCTTTTGTGGTCCATCATCCAGACCGAGACAGACGGAAAAGAGATGAAGCATCCGGCAGCGTTAAATCTTCCGGTGAATCTGAGAAGTTTTTTCGAGTCGGAGACGTTAGCAAATTTCTTTGCGGTCATCAATATCTCCTGGTCGGAGCGGCGGGCACCGGAAAGCTTTTCGGAGGTCCTGGAGGCGCTGAGCCGCCAGATGGACGAACAGATCGTGAAAGAGCGCCTGGAGAAGACGATCTCCTACAATGTGGGGAACGAGAAAAAATGGTATGTGCGGGCGATCCCACTGTTTGTGAAACACCTGGCGATGCAGATGATCTTTCTGCATAGCACCCGCGCCCATACAATGACATTTTCAAATATCGGGCGGATGGATGTCCGGGAGGAGTTGCGGGATCAAGTGGAATCTTTCCAGCTCCTCGTGGGCGCGTCCCCGAAGCAGAGGATGAAGTGCGGGGCGGTTGCCTATGATGGAAAACTCTGCCTCTCCTTTGCCAGCGCTATGGCGGAGAACCGGCTGCCGGAGTATTTCTTCCGGTTTCTGGAAAAGCAGGGGATCCCTGTGGAACTCGAGAGCAACGGGATTTACGACCGGGAACATGACAAAGGGCGGTATCCGGTGGTCGGCGGCGATAAGAATAAGATAAAGAGGGCTGTCAGGCTCTTCTATATTTCCCTGGCTGTCGTCTCGGTCCTTGCGGGGGTCGTAAATCTCGCCACTTACCGGCAGATCCCGTTCAAATGGGCATTTCTCACCTGGGGAGCGGCGGCCTATGTGGCGATGACGCTGCGGTTTTCCGTCATGCGTCACGCCAGTATGTCCGGGATTCTGGTGCGGCAATGCCTGGGAATCCAGGCGATCCTGCTGCTGGTCGACACGATGACGGGGCTGCACGGCTGGTCCGTGGACTACGCGATCCCTTGTGTGGTGCTGTTTGAGGTGGCGGCGATCCTGCTCATGCTGCTTGTAAACCGCATGAACTGGCAATGCTATTTCATGTACCAGATCGCGGTTACGTTTTTGAGCTTTGTGCCGCTTGTGTTCTTAAGGATCGGATGGACGAAGCATCCGCTGCTCACGGTGATATCGGTGGTAATCTCGGTGAGCGCGCTGGTGCTTACGATTCTATTGGGAGATAGAAGTGTGAAGAGAGAACTGCGCCGGCGGTTTCATGTTTGAGAAAGAACAGAGCGAAAAAGAACAGTTCCAGAAACACGCAGAATAAAGAAGGAGATGAACTATGAGCCGGAAAGAAGTCAGCATGATCGGGAATCTAACCCGGGACATGATGAGGGATGTGATGGAGACATCCTTAAAGAAGCCGATCCAGACGGGAGAGTTCCGGAAAAATCCGGTGGAACCGGCCTGGAGATGTCCGGGTGACTATATTTATGAACTGGTTCCCACAGAGAAATTTGTGATGGAATATTTAAAGCCGAAGCAGGCGGTCACAGGCCGTGTGGTCTTACAGCTCCACGGCGGCGGCTATATTGGTCCGATGAAAAACATTTATCGCCGGTTTGCGGTAAAATACTCGGAACTGGGTCTCGGTGCGGATGTCCTGACACCGGACTACCGCGTCGCGCCGGAACATCCGTTCCCTGCGGCGCTTGAGGACGCTGTTTACGCCTACAAATGGCTTTTAAACGAGAAGAAATACGCCCCGGAACAGATCGTCATCGCGGGCGACTCCGCGGGCGGCGGACTTGCCCTGGCGCTCTGCCTCTACGCGAAGGACCACGCCCTGCCGCTCCCTGCGGGCATCATCACCATGTCCCCGTGGACGGATGTGACCCTCAGCGGAGCGTCCTATGAGGAGAATTACACGATCGATCCCCTGTTCGGAAATTCGAAGGAAAACATGCTCTACCAGTGCAGCTATATCGGGAATGCGGACAAGAAGGACCCTTATCTTTCCCCACTTTTCGGAAACTTCGAGGGATTCCCGCCGATGCTGATGCAGGTCGGTGCCTACGAGGTCCTCTTAGATGACACGAGGGCCGCCGCAAAGAAGGCGAGGGCAGAGGGAGTAAAGGTCCGCTGCTCCGTCTATGACGGAATGTTCCACGTCTTCCAGATGGGCCTCGACCTGATCCCGGAGAGCCGCGAAGCCTGGGAAGAAGTCGGAGAATACCTGCGCATCGTCTACCACATCCGCCGCGACCAGGAGGGAAAGGTCGTAAAAAAGGTGAAGACGAGGCGAAGAGATACCGAAGAGCGGGCGAAAATGAATCTTCTGGCATTTTTAAAACGGGAGCTGAAAAGCAAATGATTATTAAAAAGCCTTCTTTCTTAAGTTTTCATGAAGCCGTGCTTTTTCCAGCCCTTAGCGCTTGCGTTATCCTGAAAACCCCTGTATAATGACTTTAGCTGATAAAAACCCATAAAGGAGTGGATTTCAAATGAAATTAAAGAAAGTTATGCTCATGGCAGCTCTCGCTGCAGCAATTGGCAGTGTAAATATGGTGACTGCTCTTGCGGATGAGAACGAGACAGAGGCAAAGTACGGTTGGGAAGGCAGCGGAAATACCTGGCGCTACTATGATTCCAACGGAAACTTAAAGAGCGGATGGATCAAGGCTGAAGATGGTGATGGACGCGGAAATGATGTGTGGTATTATATCGATCCGTCCACAAACCTTATGATCTATAATACAACAAGAACCATCGACGGCGTATCCTACACATTCAGCGATGACGGAAGCTGGGTTGTTCCGGTTCAGACAGCGCCGAAGGGACACGTTACAGGCGGAAGATACTATAATACATGGTCTAACCTCTGCATCCCGCAGATCATCGGAACAACAGAGTCTGATTTCGAGGCAGCTGACCAGTACACAGGCGGCGAGTATGCGGCAATCGGAAGCCCGTCCCTGACACATGATCTCTATATGAGTACAGACTTCGGCGACGTAGAAGTCTACTACCTCAATATGAAGAATAAGCAGGATATGGATGCCCAGACATTTGCAAATACTCTTGCAGGAATCGAGAAAGGTCAGAAAGGTCAGGCTACAACAGCTGAGACTGTGACGATCGCAAACCAGCAGTACTCCAAGGTAACAGTAAGCGGAAAGAAGACATCAAGAACGTACTACTGCCGCAAGCAGGACGGCTATATGGTAGTTGTCCAGACAACTGGAAGAACCAAAGATGTAGCTTCTCTCAACAGCATCGTTATGAGTATGACAACAGCACAGTAATTAAATAAGACGTGACATTTGCCCCCGGCCCCGATGGCTCTGGGGGCTTTTTAATATTGTTTTTGAGAAAACGAAAGTCTTAAATAAAGCATGCCGCATAAAATATTCAGAATGGGATCTGTCTTTCAGAAACGGCATGGAAAAATGCGGGACAGACAGAATATAGAATGGATGTGGCGCGGCAGAGATGGAAGATCAGAAGGCGGAAAATCTATTGAATCTGGCACTTTCTGTCCCTGAGGAGACGAGGGAGCGGACAGAAGAGCTGAACGTGGGATATGACAGGGTGGAGCGGACATGGGAGATCATCGTGAAATACCATGGGAACCTGGAGAGCACTTTGAATGAGCAGTTTCCGGGTGTCTCCGGAACATACCTTTTAAGCAGCTTTGCGATCCTGCGTGTCCCGGAGCGGGATGTCCCGGGGGTGATCGCACTTCCTGAAATTGAATACGCGGAAAAACCAAAGAGGCTGTTTTTTGCCCTGAACCGGGCGAGGGCGGCCTCCTGTTTTCTTCCGGTGCAGACAGGGACCGATGGGCTTACGGGAAAAGGTGTCCTGGTGGCGGTGATCGACTCGGGAATCGACATCTTTCATGAAGACTTCCGGAATGAGGACGGAACCACGAGAATCCTGTATTTGGATGACCAGATCAGTGGGAAAACATATGAAAGGCGGGAGATCAATGAGATCCTGCGGGGAGAGAATAAATCCGGCGGAACAGGCGGTCTTTCCCTGGATACCAGCGGCCATGGCACGGCGGTGGCGGGGATCGCGGCTGGAAACGGGAGAACAAGCGGCGGACTGTACCGCGGGGCGGCCTATGAGAGTGAACTTATCATTGTCCGTCTCGGAATCCCGGATTCAGTTGGATTCCCGAGAACCACGGAACTCATGCGGGGGATGGATCTCGCGGTGCGGAAAGCTCTGGAACTAGGACGCCCCATGGCAGTGAATCTGAGCTTTGGAAATACATATGGATCCCACGACGGTGGCGGACTTTTAGAGCGGTACCTCGATTCTCTTGCACAGATGGGGCAGTTTGTCTTCGTCACCGGATCGGGAAATGAGGGGGACTCCGGGGGACATGCGAGACCTGTGATCGAACCCGGGAAGATCACGGAGATCCGGCTCTCTGTTGGGACATACGAGACGGGATTCGGCATGCAGATTTGGAAAAACTATGAGGACGGGATGCGGATCTTTCTGAGGGATCCTTTTGGCGGTGCGGAGATCGAGCTTGTCCCGGTGAGGGGAACGGACCGGATCCGGGTCGGTGAGACGGAACTTTTGATCTATTACGGGGAACCGTCCCCTTTTAATGCGGCCCAGGAGATCTATATTGAGTTTGTGCCGGAAAGAACTTATGTGGAGAGCGGGATCTGGACATTCCGATTCCTCGGGACAGGGGATGAGGAGACGGCAGCGGATCTCTGGCTTCCCTCCGCGGCGGCAGTCGGGCGGGACACGGAATTTTTGGAATCGTCGCCGGATACGACCCTGACGATTCCCTCCACGGCGTTCCGACCGGTGACGGTGGGCGCCTATGACAGCGGGACCGGAATCTATGCCCCGTTTTCTGGCCGCGGGGACACCAGGGTCTATCGCGCCCAGAAGCCGGACCTCGCCGCCCCAGGGGTGGGAATCATGGCCCCGGACCGGGACGGCGGCTATTCCCCTGTCACCGGAACATCCTTCGCGGCGCCCCTTGTCACCGGGGCCGCGGCGCTTCTCATGGAGTGGGGGATCGTCAGGGAGAATGATCCGTATCTTTATGGGGAGAAGGTGAAGGCGTACTTAAGAAAAGGAGCGAGAAGACTTCCTTCTGAGCTGGCCTATCCGAATCCGAGGCTGGGATATGGAGCGCTCTGCGTGGCGGACAGTCTGCCGAAATAATTTGTAAATTTTCTTGAAAATTTCTAATAAGAGATATATTATAGAAACATATACAAAATAGAACTTGGATTTTTAAGAGATGAGGCATAAATACTTTTAAATCTTAATGGAAATCTGAATTCAAATGAGGGATGCCGGGGATCATTGCGGAGAATCATCCCAGAAAAATTTCCGACAGTACAGAAAAATTGAATCATGAGGAGGAAAAAGCTATGGAAGCGTTGTTTCAGGCCGTAAATGTCATATGCGGAAAGATCCAGATCGTCTCGAACCTGTTCTGGGATTTCCCGACGAACTTTGACTGGTACGCGAATATCCCGATCCTCGGAAACTTCAGTCTGGCGATCATCCTTTTAGTGGGAACAGGAATCTATTTTACATTCAGACTCCGGTTTATCCAGGTGCGGAAATTCCGCCACGGACTCCATGTCCTGATGAGACAGAAGAGCAGCGGCACAGGAATCTCATCCCTGGCGTCATTCCTCCTGTCGACGGCCATGCGTGTCGGCCCCGGAAATATCTTAGGCGTCACCGGCGCGATCTCCACCGGCGGTCCGGGCGCCCTGCTCTGGATGTGGATCTCCGCCTTCTTTGGTATGTCCACAGCTTTCGTTGAGGCGACACTCTCCCAGATCTTTAAGGAGAGAAAAGATGATGAGTATGTGGGCGGCCTGCCGTATTACGGAAGAAGACTCTTAAAGAATGCGGCATGGGCAGGAGCGGCGCTCAGTGTCCTCTACATTATCTATGCGTTCCTCTGCTTCCCGGCCCAGGGCTTCAACACGATCTCCGCGGTGGGAGCGATCGCAGGCGTATTTACGGGGACCGTCATCGAGACAAACTCCGCCCTGTACTGGATCTCCTTCGCGGTCCTCATCGCGGCGACGGCGGTCATCAGCTTTGGTGGAATCAAGAAGGTGACAAAGGTTACAGACCTCTTAGTTCCTGTGATGGCAGTGATCTATATCCTGACAGTTATTCTTCTCATCGTATTTAATATCCCGAGAATCCCGTGGTTCTTCGGAGCAGTATTCTCCGAGGCTTTCCGGCCGGAAGCAGTCTTCGGCGGTGCCTTCGGTATCGCGCTGAGCCAGGGAATCAAGAGAGGCCTTATGTCAAATGAGGCTGGACAGGGAACGATCACCATGCCGGCAGCGGCGGCGGACGCAAAGCATCCCTGTGACCAGGGCTGTGTCCAGGCGCTTGGCGTTTTCTTAGATACCATCGTGATCTGCACCCTGACAGGATTCGTCGTTGTCATGGGAAGAGTGTGGCTCACGGAGGACAGCGCAGCATGGTTTGAACTCGGAAAACTTGACAGGTTCTTAGCATCCTGCGGAGCGCTCACCGGGAACGGAACGATCTACCACCTCGTGACGATGCTCGTCAGCGTCTGCTTCGGTCTGTTCGCGTTTACATGCCTTGTGGGATTCATGTCCTTCACGGAAATGTGCGCGAACCGGATCTCCACGAGACCTGCCTTTATTAACACGATCCGCGTGCTCTGCCTGGTAGTCATCTCCTTCGGCGTTATCACGAACATTGCGGGCATGGACTTAAGTGCCCTGTGGGATCTCAGCGATTTCGCGAATATCCTCATGGTATACTGCAACCTGCCATTACAGTACATAGGCTTTAAGTATGTGCTCCGGGCATGGGAACACTTCGAAAAGAACGATGGAACCGCATTCACATCAAAGATCGCCGGAATCGATGTTACGGTGTGGGATGAGCGGGCAAAGATGAAATAAGAGAAAAAAGATGCCGCCCGGTGGATTCAGAAAGAAACGCAGAGCGGCATTACTATGCGGATAATAACAGAACCAAAGTACAGGAAGCAGGGCAGTTAAAAGACCTGCGGGAAGCTTCCATATTATATTAAGTAGAAACGGATTCCGGACAGTGGAAAAAGAGGCTGCCGGATCAGCCGTCAGCCTTCTCCCAGAAATCCATGAGCGCAAAGCGGCAGACGCTTTCCACGAAGGTCTTCGCGTCATATTCATCCGCCAGCTCTAAATAAGATCTTAGCGTCGTCAGATAAAAGCTTGACATAAACGAAACATAGAGTGGGAGCGGGATCTTTAACCGAACGCCCTGGTTCTCGCCCTGCCAGCCGCTCTCCGTGAGGATCTTCGCCAGGTCTCCCTGGATCGTGAACATCAGGGAGCCGTTTTTGTTCGTCTGGTAGATCCGGCGGTAGAGAGTGATATTCTCATCCACCTGAGCGATCAGATATTCTAAAAACTGACGCAGGGAATCGGTGCTTTTAAAGTAGATCAGATCCTCCACCGGGCGGAGTCCCTCAATGTACATGTTCACGCAGTAGTGCAGAAGATCATATTTGTCCTCAAAATACCGGTAGAACGTGGACCGGGAGATCATGGAGACCCGGCAGAGATCAGTGAGGGAGATCTTCTCAAAAGGCATTTCCGCCAGAAGGTCCAGGAGCGCCTTCATCAAAAGCAGGTAGGTCCTGCGGACAGAAACATGTTCTTCCTGGATCGGTAATTTTATCATAAACTACAAAACTCCTCTATCCATTCCAAATTGGACAAAAAGTGATAATTTGTCTCATTTGGTACACTTTTCAAAAATTGGTTCTTGAGTATTTTAGCATAAACATAGATAATATTGCAAGTGAAAAGGAAAGAAAAAAGCGGAGGCGATCATATGATCCGAAGAAGAGAAGTACGAAGAATGGCAGCGATCCTCTGCATGATCACGGGAATGACAGCAGTTCCCGCATATGCGGCAGCTCCGGAGACATTCGGAGCGGTACCGGGATGGAATCAGATCTCGGGAAAGTGGTACTACCTTATGGAAAACGGTGCCTGGAGCACAGATTTTATAGAAGATGAGAATACATGCTACACGTTTACAAAGGACGGGACGCTGTCCTATGCGCGGAAAACCCCGAATACGCAGGGCGGCGCGTATCCTGTATACGTGCTGGATCAGAAGGAACAGGAACTCTTTGATGATATGAATGATGAGAAGAGCAACCTGTTTTTTGACACTTATCCGGAGGCGGAGGATGATTACGACAACGGGGATGTGGAGTTTTACGATGGACGCGCCACATTTGTCCTCGACATGGATCTCTGCGATATCGTAAAGGCAAGACTTTCTTCCGCTATGGAAAAGGGATATTCCAAGAGCAAAAATACGATCCCGGGAGAGGGAACCGTAAGCGATTACGTAAAGACAGCATTTCCGGAGCGAAAGAGTGCCACATTTTTTGAGATGTACCTCTGGGGCCCTGAGGAGACATACGATCCGTATGATTCTGTTATGATCCGGATGCAGGAAAAATTCGACCGGAAGGACGATAAAAAATATTCCCTGGAATACTACCGTAGAATGGGAATTGCCCATGAAAACCAGAATGGAAAGGACTATTACATGGTGGTTCTGGAACGGTAGGAATGTGGACGGTGACGGAAAATGACCTGTGTGGGTACTGAACAGTTACGGACAGGGAATATAAGGAGAGAAGACATGGGAGAGAAAATAAAAAACATGTTCCGCGGGCATAAAGAAAAGAAAAAGAACCAGAACGGCGGCTTTTCCTACATGCTCGCGTCATTTATCATCCATAAACGCGGCTGGATCGAGTCGGTCTTCGTGATCGGCTGCCTGCTCTCGCTTTTGACGATGAACTTTGTAAATGTAAACTATGACCTGACGAAATATCTTCCGGAAACGGCGGAATCCGCTATCGGACTTGACGTTATGCGTGATAAGTTCGGTTATCCCGGAACGGCGCGGGTCATGGTGAAGGACGTCTCGCTGTACGAGGCGAAGCAATATAAAGATGAGATTGCCGATATCGATGGCGTGGACCAGGTCTTATGGTGCGACAGCACGGTAAATATCTATGCCGGTGAAGACTTCATTGATGAGAGTGAGATCAAGGATTATTACAAAGACCGGAATGCGGTCTACGATATCACATTTGTGGAGGAGAGTGATTCCACCCGAACCTCCACTGCCATCGACGAGATCAAGGATCTCTTAGGGGACAAAGGATGCTACGTCGGCATGGCGGTCCAGAACAAATCCATGACAGAGTCCATGGCAAGCGAGATGAGCAAGATCCTCGTTGTGGCGGTGATCATGATCTTCGCTGTGCTTTCCGTGACGACAACGGCATGGACGGAACCGATATTATTCCTGTTGGTTATGGGCGTCGCTGTCCTGCTTAATAAGGGAACGAACATCTTTATCGGAACCGTCTCGTTCCTGACGGAAAACGTGTCGATCATCCTGCAGCTGGCAACATCCATGGACTACTCGATCTTCCTGCTTGACGCGTTCATGAACTACAGAAAGCAGGGAATGAACGAGGAGGACGCGATCATCAACGCCGTTCAGGAGGCGATCAATTCCATCTTCGCCAGCAGCCTGACGACAGTCGTCGGCTTCTTGGCCCTTGTGACGATGAAGTTCTCCATCGGATTTGACTTGGGTCTTGTCCTGGCGAAAGGTATCGTATTCAGCTTGCTGACAGTCGTCTTCTTCATGCCGGCGATGATCCTGAAGTTCGCGAAGCTCAATGAGAAGACAAAGCACCGTTCCTTTATGCCGGATTTCCACGGACTTGGAAAAGCGATCTACCGGATCCGTCCCATCGTGTTCGCGGTGATCGTCCTCGTGACACCGCTTGCATACACGGCCCAGGGCCTGAACGATTTCCTTTACGGAAACGACTCCATGGGTGCCTCGGAGGGAACACAGGTTTATGAAGATGACCAGCAGATCACGAAGATCTTCGGCCGAAGCAACATGCTGCTCGCCCTCTATCCGAACACATCGGAGGTCAATGAGCGGGCCATGGCGAAGGAGATCAAGGATCTATCCTATGTAAAGAACGTTACAGCTTTAGCGGATACGCTGCCGGAGGGGATCCCGGAAGAGTTTCTCCCGAAGTCCACGGTGGAGCTCTTACATAAAGACGGCTATTGCCGGATGCTGATCTACACGAGAACGAAGACCGAGAGTGCCGAGGCATTCAAGGACTCCGACGCGATCCAGGAGATCGTAAAGAAGTATTACCCGGAAGGAAGCTATCTCGTCGGTGAGACTCCGTCCACCCAGGATATCAAGTCCTTCATCGTAAAGGACTATGAGAATGTAAATGTTCTGTCCCTGGCGGGCGTATTCCTCGTCGTCATGATGAGCTTCAAGTCGGCTGTCATGCCGATCCTCGTCATCATTCCCATCGAGGTGGCGATCTTCATCAACATGGCGATGCCGTATTTCCAGGGTGTCGAGATGGTGTACATGGGTTATATCATCGTCAGCAGTATCCAGCTGGGTGCCACGGTCGATTACTCGATCCTGCTTGCAAACAACTACCTGGCGAAGAGAAAGACGCTGCCGAAGAAAAAGGCATGTGTGGAGGCCATCGCAGCGTCCTGTTCCTCGATTTTTACTTCCGGATCCATCATCACGCTGGCCGGATATATCGTGTATATGATCTCGTCCACAACGGCCATCGCGGACCTGGGACACCTGATCGGACGAGGCGGACTGTTCAGCCTTGTGCTGGTACTGACGGTGCTTCCGCTGCTGTTAACATTATTTGACAATTTTATCGTCGGCGAGAAACCGGCGGCAGCTCTTGCGAGACGCCTGCACCGCCGTGTGAAGAACCAGAGAGAGAAGAGACGTCCCGGAAAGAACGGGGACGAGACAGAAGAGAGTACAGATGAAGGCGGAGATCCCTACGAGGACGATGAGAACGAGGCGGCGGCCAGCAGGGAATCGGAGCCGGAATTGACAGATAGAGAAGAAATGGAGGAGAACGGTGATGAGACAGAAAAATAGAAGGATCATGGCAGCGGGCATGGCGGCTGTCACACTCTGCACCAGCCTTGTTTCTGCGCCGGTCTATGCGGCAGAGGCGTCTGTGAGCGTCGATGAAGCGATGTACGTGAACCTGGATTACTATGGTTCCGTTGATAAGGTGAATGTCGTGAAAGGTGTGAGCTTAAATGGTCTCACAAGCTTTACGGATTATGGAAATTATCTTGATGTGACAAATATGACCAACAACACAGCTCCGGAGATCAGTGACGGAAAGGTCACATGGAATCTCCCGGCGGACACCAAGGGATATTTCTACTATAAGGGAGCGATCGATAAGGACGCGGTGACACTTCCGTGGACCATGGATGTGTCCTACAAATTAAACGGCGTCCCGACGGACGCTGAGAAGCTTGCGGGTGCTTCCGGTCTGGTGGAGGTACATGTGACAGCGACACCGAATGAGGCGGCGAGAGATTACTATAAGAACAATATGATGTTAGTGGTAGCGATGCTTGTTGATATGAGCAAGTGCTACAGTGTGGAAGCGGAAGATTCCCAGACCCAGAGCCTCGGTTCCCAGACCGCGATCATGTACACGGCGCTTCCGGGCGAGGAGGGCGATTACACGATCCGCATTGGCAGCGACAAGTTTGAGACCTCCGGTGTCATCATGGCGATGGTTCCGGGAACGGTGAAAGACTTAGAGCACATCGTTGACCTGAAGGACGCCAAGGACACCTGGAAGGATGCCGGTGACCAGTTATACGACAGCATGGACCAGATGGCGGCTTCCGTCGAGGCCATGAGAAGCGGTGTCAACGAGCTGCGCCAGGGCTTAAATGAGGCGGAGAGCGCGAGAGGCGTCATCAGCGGTTCCAAGGACGAGATCCTGGACAGCAATGACCAGACACTGGCTTCCCTGACGGCGCTCTCCGAGCAGCTTGGAACCATCGTTCCGTATATCCAGACTGCGAAGGATGCCTCCGAGGTTGCCCACAACAGCATGACAGACGTTGTCAACACACTCGGAAACATGCAGGAGCCGATCCGCAGACTGGACACGAGCTTACGGGGCTTAAGGAACAGCTCTGAGGGCGCGTCCGGCAGTATTGGAAATGTAGTCGCTTCCGTTCAGCTGATCAAAAAGCTTGACACACAGCTTCAGCAGAGCGTTCTGGAGTTTATCAAAAACCTGGCTTCAGCCCAGGAGTCCATGCAGGACGCGATCGCAGATTACTGCAACGGCGAGGCAGGGGATGAAGATACCCAGGCACTGGCAGCGGCAGCAGCGGGAGCAGACACCTCCGCCGGACATGCGGGAATGCTGAATGCCCAGGAACTTATCGGAATCTTAAAGCAGAAGGAGAAAGCGCTCCGCCAGGTGGCTTCCTCCAGCAATGCCCTTGTGGCAGATACAGCAGATATGCTCGACGATGTATCCAATACATCAAAATACCTGGCACAGACCACAGACCAGATGGACTATCTGATCGAGGATGTGAAGGCGTTAAAGGACTCCCTGGATGTGTATTACCCGGATCTCCAGTCAGCCATGGATGATTCCGGGGAGCTCGTAAACCGAACCACGGATGCCCTTAATAAGAGCACGGATTCCCTGACTCTGGTACAGAATACCGTCCGTGCCAGCGCGGACAGCCTTGACGCGGCGGCGAAGGACTCCATCAAGGGAAGTTTGAATGTCCTCGACAAGAGTTTAAGCGTCCTCGACAGCACCAGCTCCATGAGAAAGGCCGGCCGGACTATGAAGGACACCATGGACAATGAGTGGAACGACATGGAGGATGACAACAATTTCTTAAATATGGATCCAAACGCGGAGAAGGTCTCCTTCACTTCCGATGAGAACGCGGAGCCGAACACCCTGCAGATCATCATGAGAACCGAGGAGATCAGTGTGGACGATGACGCGGAGCTTCTCGATGCAGAGACAGCGAAGGCGGATGTGAACCCGCTTGAGAGAATGTGGAACATGCTGGTCCAGATGGTCAGGGCGATCATTGAGATCTTTAAGAACAGATAATGAAAGAATATCTGACGGATTTGTGCAGGAGGATGTACGGCAGAATTGTTCTGCATGGACGTTTTTCTGCACAAACTGGTATATGAGGGGATAAAGAGAAGCGAGTGGAAGAACTTCTTACGGGAAGGAGAAGACATGAAAAAATTTGGAAAGAAGATTGCGGGATTTCTGCTGGCGGCGGTTCTGGCAGTGACTGCGGCGTTTCCGGCTTTTGCAGCCAGCAAGACAGCGGTCGGAAAGATATACCTGACCATCGACAGTACTGTGGGACTTAAAAATGACTCTGAGGACGTCACAGTGACGCCCTACGGGGATAATACAGATCTTTACTATGTAGATAACATTTATATCGAAAATAACGACGGAAACGGCTATACGGAGTCCAATCCACCGAAGATCACGGTGACGCTGGAGGTAGCGGACGAGGATCATTATTATTTCTCCGGGACAGCCTCAAAGGACTTTCGCCTGACACTGTCCGATTCCGCAAAAAACGGATACGGAAAAGCGGAGTACGTGAAGGCGGTAAAGAAAAATGACAGAAGTACCGTCGAGCTGACGTTCCGCCTGACATTCGATAAGAAAACCACCGCATCCACCACAAGTACCGTCAAGGCGCCCACAGGTGTGGCCTGGTCTCCGAATGCCTACGGAACGGGAATATGGTCAGCGGTCAGCGGGGCGAAATATTACCAGCTCCGCCTCTTAAAGGACGGCAGTCTCACGGGGGACGAGTTTACGATCTACGGAACAAAGTACGATTTTTCGAGACTGATGGGAACTTCTGGATCCTACAGCTTTGAGGTCCGCTCCGTGAAGTCCACAAACAACACGAAGAGCGCCTGGGTCCGCTCAGGGGAGATCGGATACTACGCCGCAGGCTCCTGGAAGCAGAGCGCTGACGGCAGATGGTGGTGGGACTACGGTGATGGCACATGGGCGGCGGCAGAGTGGCTCTACATCAGCGGAAAGTGGTACTATTTCCGGGAGGACGGATATATGGCCACAGGATGGATCAGCCTGTACAACAAGTCCTACTATCTGGATCCGGTGAGCGGGGCCATGTATAAGAGCGGGAGGACGCCGGACGGGCTCTATGTGAATGAGAGCGGCGTGTATGTGCCGGGGATGTAAGACCAAAATCGGGATGATCCGTTCAGGGCATATAAAAGCTGAAGGTACTGATATGAAATTGTCATCAGGAGATAACAGAGGTCGAAAATCCGGTCTCAGCGGTCAAACCTGCGGATTTAACATCACAGACGCGTAGAATATTCCGTCTTTCCACCTAAATCTCGCGTCCCCGCTGTACCGCTCTGCGATCATGCGGATAGACTCCGTTCCAATGCCGTAGCCGGAGTGCTTTGTGGAAAGCAGCTTATCTCCGGACCAGTTCGGACTTCCGGAGCTGGTGTTGTCGGCGGTGATGGAGAGCATGGAGGAGCCGGTCTGGACTACATGGAGTCGGATGAAAGACTGGATCTCCGCATCGGTATCCGCGCAGGCGTCCACTGCGTTTTCCAGTAAATTTCCGACTAGAACACAGAATTCCGTTTCCGGGATCACCGGCGGGTCAGCCATCTGGATGGTGACCTGCATGGAGATCCCGTTTTTTTCTGCCTTTTCCGCGTAGAAGGAGAGGATCGCGTTGACTGCGTAGTTTTTGCAGTAGGTGCGGACCTCCTGGATCGGGAACATGTTTTCGTAATCGTTCAGATAATTTTTCAGGGAGGCGAGATCCCCGCGGTCGGCGCAGTCCCTGATGACGGCCAGATGCTGGCGGAAATCGTGCCTTGCCCGGCGGTTGTCCTGGATCCTGGCGGTGAGAAGGCTGTATTGGTCTGACTGGATCTCCAGGAGCTTTTCCATGGTCTCCGATTTTGCCGCGGCTTCTGCCTGGTCCTTAAAGAAGCGCAGGAGCATGATCAGCGTGTGGCTGATGAGGAACATGCAGACGAGCAGCAGGACTCTGGCGAAAAGGTCTGCCTGATCAAAATTCCCATCCCGGATATTGCCGGTGAGAAGGAAGATGATCATCGTGGCGGAAAATGGAAGAAGCCATGCGGTTTTCCAGATTGCAGGCGCCTGGATCGCGGAGAGACTGTCGATGATCTCTGTGAGCCGCTTTATCATAAACCGGGTGGTGAGGAGCACCAGGAGTAACGTAGTGACGCCGGACTGCCAGGTGTAGAATCCGCAGTGCAGAAACTGTCTGCAGATAAAAAAGGAGGAGGCGCGGATCACCATGAGGTAGTCAAGGACAAAGGTGTACTGGAATGTGACGATTCCGATGTTTGCCTGAACCAGATGGTAGAGAAAAAATCCCAGAATGGGAATCGCAAGATACTGTACAGATACGGCTGGAAACCCCGCATGGACCAGTATCGCGAAGACTGCCAGATATGTGATCTCCGCAAGGACAGAGAGCAGGATCGTTATTTTTCCCGGATAACGCAGATTCGTGTGAAACGGAAGATACGCGAACATGTGGAACGGATAAGTGCTGAAAAATTCATTAATAAGCAGTTCCGCCATACTGACCTCCCCGGACTTTCGAATAGGAATACTCAAGAAATTGCTCCCGCACATTCCGGTATTTCAGACGGCTGATAGGGATCTGGATCCCGCTTTTTAAGAGAAAACGGTCTTCTAAAAGCTTATCCACGTCCTCAAAGTTTACGAGGATCCCCTTGATGCAGTCGCAGAACCACGGATACTGGAGCAGAAGGGCGGAGAAATCCTTCTGGCTCATGGAGACTTCCATATCCTGCCCGTTCTTAAGGTGTATGAGAACCTGCCGTCTGACATACTCGGTGTAGGAGATGTCGTGGACCGGGAGAACTGTCTTTCCAAAATGTGTTGCAACCTCCACCGCCCTGGTGCGTTCAGCATCCTGAAGCCCGCACCGGTCGAGGGCAGCGAACACACCGTTCTTTTCAATAGGTTTCAGGAGATAGAAGGATGCGCTCACGTCGTAGCTCTCCACGGCAAATTCAGGGGAGGTGGTGATAAAGATGATCCTGCAGCCATGATCCGCCCGCCGGATCCGCTTCGCCGTCTCCATCCCGGTGATGCCATCCATGTAGATATCAAGGAAGATGAGATCATACTTTCCGGCCGTAAACGCGCCCAAAAACTCTTCCCCGCTGGAAAAACGGTCCATTGCCCCCCACTGAAGCCTGTGCTGTTCCGCATATGTATCAATAAATCCGACAAGCCGGTCAGAATCCGTCTTTCGGTCATCGACGATCGCTATGTTCATGTTCGGTCGCTCCTTTGATGTTAAACTGTTAAAGCTATTTTAACATGTTTTTGGGGAAATGTGTGGAAGAATGAAACTTTTCTTCCATTTTCCGCCAAATAATGATATGATGGATACCGGCAGCATAAAGCGCAAAGGAAAAATGCCGCTGTTTTGGCATTTTATGGCGGCGGAAAAGACAGAAAATTGGATGCTGCATAGAAAGGTGAGCACGACAATGAATTTTATTGTACCAGCCGGTTATACTCCGGATATTGACTTAAAAGAGACCCAGATCGCTATCAAGGTCGTGAAGGATTTCTTCCAGAAGGAACTTACAAAACAGTTAAATCTGACCCGGGTTTCCGCTCCGTTATTTGTAACGCCGGAATCCGGATTAAATGATAACTTGAACGGTGTGGAGCGCCCGGTTGCCTTCGATATCAAGGAAGGCGGAAGAAAGGCAGAGATTGTCCACTCCCTGGCAAAATGGAAACGTTACGCGTTGAAACAGTACGGCTTCCAGCCGGGTGAAGGTTTATACACCGATATGAACGCCATCCGCCGCGATGAGGACACCGACAACATCCACTCCATCTATGTGGACCAGTGGGACTGGGAAAAGGTGATCACGAAGGAAGAGAGAACACGCGGGACACTGGAAGAGACTGTCCGTGCCGTATATAAGGCATTAAAGATCACAGAGGACTATATGGCATACGAGTACGACTATATCGGCCATGTTCTCCCGGAGCACATCGAGTTTATCACATCCCAGGAGCTTGAGGACCTCTACCCGGATCTCACCCCGAAGCAGAGAGAGTATGAGATCGTGAAGCTTCACGGCGCTGTATTTATCGAGCAGATCGGCGGAAAGTTAAAATCCGGAGAGCCCCACGATGGACGTGCACCGGACTATGATGACTGGAAATTAAACGGCGATATTATCGTCTACTATCCGGTTCTCGACATTGCCCTTGAGTTAAGCTCCATGGGTATCCGCGTGGACGAGATCTCCCTGCACGAGCAGTTAAAGGCGGCAGGCTGTGAGGAGCGCGAGAAGCTTGCATTCCAGAAGGCATTGTTACACGGAGAGCTTCCATACACCATTGGCGGAGGTATCGGACAGTCCCGTATCTGTATGTTCTTCTTAAGGAAAGCCCATATCGGTGAGATCCAGTCTTCCTTGTGGCCGGATGAGGTCCGCGAGGAGGCGAAGAAGGCGGGAATTCCGCTGCTGTAAGCAGCAGGCGGATGCGGATCTGCACAGACTTATTATGAGAACGACCCGGCGGCGCAAGCCTGACCGGTATTAAATATTCAGGAAAACAGTTACGGTCCACAAAGATGTGTGCGGTAACTTTTCCTGCTTATGGAGGTAAAAAAATGGCAAATGAACGTTTGAGGGAACTCAGGACCCTGATGAAAGTGAGAAATGTGGACGCGTACTATGTTCCGTCTTCTGATTTCCACGATTCTGAGTATGTGGAGGACTATTTCAAATGCCGCGCATTCCTGTCCGGCTTCACAGGTTCCGCGGGGACCATGGTGATCACCCAGGCTTTTTCCGGCATGTGGACAGACGGAAGATATTTTGTCCAGGCGAAGAAAGAGCTGGAAGGCCAGGACACACGTCTGATGGCGATGGGCGAGGAGGGCGTCCCGACCATTGAGGAATACCTGATGGACCATATGCCGGAAGGCGGCGTTTTAGGCTTTGACGGCCGCGTGGTAAATGCTGCCCAGGGAAGAAAATTTGAGACCATGATGGCAGAGAAACATGCCACACTTTCCGTCGGCGATGACCTTGCGGGTGAGGTCTGGGAAGAGCGCCCGATCCTTCCGGCACCGGAGGTGTGGGTCCTCGACGTGAAGTACGCAGGCGAGACCGTTGCGGAGAAGCTTGCCCGCCTCAGAGCCGCGATGAAGAAGGAACACGCGACCGTGCACATCCTGTCAAGCCTTGACGATGTGGCATGGCTGTTTAATATCCGCAAAAATTCCGACGACGGAAATGTACTGGCACCGGCATTCACCCTGATCACAGAGGATGAGGCGAGACTTTTTATTAACAGCCGCAAATTCTCCCCGGAGCTTTGCGCTTATTTTGAGGAGAAGCATGTCGCCATCGAAAAATACGACGCGATCTACGACGCGGTGGCAGGGATCAGAAACGAGACGGTCCTCTTAGAGCCGGGTAAGGTAAACTTTGCCCTCTATAAGAAAATCGATGCCTCCAACCGCATTGTGGAGGCTATGAACCCGACTTCCCGGATGAAGGCAGTGAAGAACCCGGTGGAGATGGAAAACCTTCGCAAAGCTCATTTAAAGGACGGCGTGGCGTTGACGAAATTCCTGTGCTGGATGAAGAAGAACGCGGGAAAAGTGGAACTCACAGAGACAGAGGCCGCAGAGCGCCTGGAGGATTACCGCAAGGCCCAGGAAGGTTACCTCGGACCGAGCTTCACGACGATCTCCGCATTCGGCTCCAACGCGGCGATGTGCCACTACCATGCGACAAAGGAGCAGGAGAGCCCGGTGGGAACAGATGGCTTCTATCTGGTAGACTCTGGCGGACAGTACTATGAGGGAACCACGGACGTCACAAGAACCATCGCGGTCGGTCATGTGACAGACGAGATGAAGGAACACTTTACACTTGTCATGATGGGAATGCTCCGCCTGATGAACGCGAAATTCTTATACGGCTGCCGGGGTCTCAACGTGGATTACCTTGCGAGAGGACCGCTCTGGGAGCGGGGGTTCGACTTCAACCACGGTACCGGACATGGCGTTGGCTTCTTATCCGCTGTCCATGAGCGACCGAACGGCATCCGCTGGCGCATCGTTCCGGAGCGTCAGGATTCCTGCGTTCTGGAGGAGGGCATGCTCACATCCGACGAGCCGGGTCTTTACATCGAGGGCAGCCACGGAATCCGTACTGAGAACCTGTCCCTCTGCAGAAAGGCAGAGAAGAATGAGTACGGTCAGTTCATGTGCTTCGAGAATATGACATTTGCGCCCATCGATCTCGATGCGGTGGATATTTCCGTGATGGAGCCGTCTGATGTGAGAATGCTGAACGCGTACCATAAAGAAGTCTGCGAGAAGCTTTCCCCGTATATGACTGAGGAAGAGAACGAGTGGTTAAAAGAAGCGACAAGACCGATTGGAAAGGATTACACATGGCGGATTTAGAGAAAAACATTCTGGTGGTGATCCCGGTAAACGAGGATCACAAGAAGTTCCTTGAAGAAAAAGCCGCCTCAGGTGACAAGAACTGCTGCATCCGATATGTGAACGGCGGGGAAGTCACAAAGGAGGACGTGGAACAGGCAGATGTTATCGTCGGAAACGTGGATCCATCCCTGATCTCCGGCGCGAAGAACCTGGAGCTGTTCCAGTTAAACTCTGCTGGGGCAGATCTCTATATCAAGGCCGGTGTGATGCCGGAGGGAGCAGTGCTCGCAAACGCCACAGGCGCTTACGGACTCGCGGTCTCCGAGCATATGCTGGGTCTTACGTTCGACCTGATCAGACGTTTAAACCAGTACCACGCGAACCAGGCAGAGCATGTATGGAAAGCCATGGGAAACATCATTTCCGTGGAAGGTTCCACAATCCTTGTCCTGGGTCTGGGCGATATCGGCGGGGATTACGCGAGAAAGGTCCACGCGTTGGGCGCCCATGTGATCGGTGTCCGCCGCACGAACCGGAATAAGCCGGATTACCTGGATGAGCAGCACACGATGGATGATCTGGATATGCTCTTAGGCCGGGCAGATATTGTTGCCATGGTCCTTCCGGGCGGAAACACTACAAACCACATCATGGACGAGAGAAGACTCCGCCTGATGAAAAAGGGCGCGTACCTCATCAATGTGGGCCGCGGAAATGCCATCGATCCGGATGGACTCTATAAAGTCTTAAAAGATGGACATCTCGGCGGCTGTGGCCTCGATGTGACGGAGCCTGAACCGCTTCCGGCGGACAGCCCGTTGTGGGATCTTGAGAACCTTGTGATCACGCCTCATGTGGCAGGAAATTTTTTCCTTCCGGAGACCTTTGAACGGATTGTCCGGATTGCGGGAGAAAACCTTGAGGCCTGGGCGAACGGGACGCCGTACCGGAATGTAGTGGATTTTACGACAGGATATAGAAAGTGACAGTAAGATAAAAAAGTAAAGACAGTTGTTCTTTTGCATGCTTATATGGCAGGTAAAGAGGACGGCTGTTTTTGCTGTCGCACATTCAAAAAAAGGCAGGCGGTGAAGGGCTCCTGTGAATATAAAAATTAGAGAAAACAGCAAAAAACAGGACGGTCGTAAAAACCGTCCTGCATAGGTTTGAAGTTATTATATTTAGAAGCTCGTCTCGTACTTTTTCTTCTTTTCCGCCTCCGGCGCATAAGCGATCGGGTAAATAACGGATGCCATGAGAAGCGCGCCGACCACATCGATCACGGAGTGCTGCTTTAAGAACATTGTTGCCAGGCAGATCAGAACCATCAGAATGCCGGATGCCCGGACGATCATCGGATGTTTCTTTAACTCCTCGCTGTGGCAGACCGCGATGTGAACACCGACGGAGTTGTATACATGGATGCTCGGGAAGACGTTGATGCACGGATCAATGCTCCAGAGTCTCGATACCAGGTAACAGAAAATATTTTTATCCGGATCGATTGCCGGACGGAAGTCCGTTCCATTCGGGAACAGGGAGCAGACGAGAAGACTGATCGTCATTCCTGTGAAAAGGAAGGTGCAGAGCCTGTAATAATCATCACGATTCCGAAAGAAGAAAAATGCGATGGTGGCTGCTACATATAAAAACCACATCAGATAAGGTACGATAAAGATCTCTTCGAAAGGAATCATATCATCGAGTGCCGTGTGCATGACGTGGTAAGGTTTGTTTATGTTCTCCTGAAGTCTTGTAAACCAGGGGATATAGATGAATGCATAGGATAGCATCCATACGTGCCCATATTTTCTTATCAGCTTTTTCAAAAGGATGACCTCCTTTCCTTTCTGAACAGGCATCATCATTAAAGTCCTGCTTTGTAATACTTTTGTCACATTTCCCTTGCGTTGCCAAATTATATCACTTTAAAAGTGGGGTTTCAACCCCCAGTGGTAAATTTTTATCGAAAAGTAAGGAAGACGTTAGAAATGTAAGAAGGCGGTAAGACTTTTGACATTGTTTCGGCTTTATGGTATGTTAAAGGAAGAAAATATATTCGGATTTTCAAACCGGGAGGGAGGAAATTCATGAGAAATAAGGAACTGGTAAGGGAAGCTTTGGAAGCAAGAAAACAGTCCTACTGCCCATATTCCGGCTTTGCGGTGGGAGCAGCGCTTCTATGCGGGGACGGAACAGTTTTTCGCGGCTGCAATATTGAAAACGCGGCGTATCCGGCGACAAACTGTGCGGAGCGGACGGCGATGTTTAAGGCTGTCAGCGAGGGAAATACGGACTTTCGGGAGATCGCCATCGTGGGCGGTCCGAAGGGAAAAGAACCGAAGGATTTCTGCGCGCCCTGCGGCGTCTGCCGCCAGGTGATGGCAGAGTTTTGTGACCCGGAGACCTTTCGAATCGTCCTTATGAATGGGGACGGGGAGATCCGGGATTACCTCCTGAAAGAGCTCCTGCCGTTAGGCTTTACGGGGAAAGCACTGGAAAAATAGAAGGCACACTGGAAAGGATGTATCAGAGAAAATATGACATACAGAGATATATTGAAGAAAGTTGATCATACACTGTTAAAACAGCCGTCCACCTGGGAACAGATCAGGGAGATCTGCGATGACGCGGTAAAATATGGAACCGCATCCGTCTGCATCCCGCCGTCCTACGTAAAGCAGGCGGCAGAATATCTGGATGGGAAGATGCCCGTCTGTACCGTCATCGGATTCCCGAACGGGTACAACACGACGTCTGTGAAAGTCTTTGAGACGAAAGAGGCGTTAAAAGACGGAGCGGAAGAGATTGACATGGTGATCAACATCGGCTGGGTCAGGATGGGACAGTACGATAAGGTCCTGGCGGAGATCAATGCCTTAAAAGAGGCCTGCGGAGATCACATTTTAAAGGTCATCATCGAGACCTGCCTTCTCACGGATGAGGAGAAGATAAAGATGTGTGAGACTGTAGCTGCTTCTGGAGCGGACTTTATCAAGACGTCCACTGGATTTTCTGCCGCAGGGGCTACAAAGCCGGATGTGGCGCTTATGAAGGCCCATATGACTGCCGGAAAGAAGATCAAGGCAGCAGGAGGAATCGCCGATTTCAACGACGCGAGGGAGTTTGTCCTCCTCGGCGCTGACCGTCTCGGAACGAGCCGCCTTGTGGAACAGGCGAAAAAGAAGGGGGGAGATTTAGATGCCGAAATATAATCGGATTTTTACGATCGTCATAGATTCCTTGGGAACCGGCGCTATGCCGGATTCCGAAAAGTTTGGTGACGTGGGCGTGGATACCTTGGGACATATCGCGGAACACATGAAGGGGTTTCATATCCCGAATCTCCAGAAGCTTGGAATCGCAAACTTAAGACCATTAAAGGGGGTTGCCCCGGTGGAAAAGCCGACGGGCCGCTTCACAAAGTTCTCCGAGGCCAGCAACGGCAAGGACACCATGACCGGACACTGGGAGATGATGGGGATCTACACGACGAAACCGTTCAAGACCTTCACAGATCACGGTTTCCCGAAGGAACTGATCGAAGAGCTGGAAAAACGCACCGGACACAAAGTAATAGGAAATAAGAGCGCCAGCGGAACTGCGATCCTTGACGAACTCGGCGAGGAGGAGATCGCCACAGGCCACATGATCGTCTACACCTCCGCGGATTCAGTTCTCCAGATCTGCGGAAATGAGGAAACATTTGGTCTCGACGAGCTGTATCGATGCTGCGAGATTGCAAGAGAGATTACGATGAAGGAAGAGTGGCGCGTGGGCCGCGTCATCGCGAGACCGTATGTTGGAAAGAAAAAGGGAGAGTTTGTCCGCACCAGCAATCGCCATGACTACGCGTTAAAGCCGACAGGAACGACGGCGCTCGATATCTTAAAGGACAACGGGTACGATGTGATTTCCGTCGGAAAGATCCGTGATATCTTCGACGGACAGGGCATCACGGAGGCATTCCGCTCCAAGAGCTCCGTCCACGGAATGGAACAGACTATTGAGATCTGCAAGGATAAGGATTTCAAGGGACTCTGCTTTGTGAATCTCGTGGATTTCGATGCCCTGTGGGGCCACAGGAGAAATCCGGTGGGTTATGGGGAAGAGCTGGAACGCTTTGATGTGAAGCTTGGCGAACTCCTTGAAAACCTCCGGGAAGGTGATCTTTTGATGATCACGGCGGATCACGGAAATGATCCGACTTACACGGGAACAGACCATACGAGAGAAAAGGTTCCGTTTATTGCCTACTCCCCGTCTATGAAAGAGAAGGGAATGTTTGAGGAACAGAAGACCTTCGGTGTCATCGGCGCGACGGTGCTCGATAACTTCGGACTTAAGAAAGCGGAGAATATGATCGGGGAGTCGATCTTTAAAGAATTAGAATGATCGGGACGTACCTGAAAGCTGCGTGGGCTGCTGGTTTCGTGGAACAGGTAAAATAGAATAAAAAAGGAAGATCCGCATCCCCGCTATCCGGGAAATGTGGATCTTCCTTTTATGCTCAGGCAGCAGTGCGAGACTTATTCTGCGCCGAGTTTCGTCTTTACATCCTCGATGGACATGTTCTTCTCTTTTATGATCGCGTATACTTCAGCCATTTCTTTGGCCTCGATCTGTTTCTCGATGTCCTTTTTCTGAGTTCTTAATGCTTTTAATTTCTGCTCTGTCTCTTCGATAGAAGCAAGGACCTCATTTAAAAGATCCTGCGGAGCAACGTCAGTCTTCTTTCTTCCTCTTGGCATAATTACAATCCCTCCTGTGCAGGTTCATATTATTGGAATCCGCGAATCGGATTCTTATACACTATACTATAAACAAGATGTATTGGGAATGCAAGAGAAAAATAGGAGATGTCAGTCTTTTTTTTAAATCGTGTAGATAGAACAGGAAAAATCCATTACAAAAAAAATCAAAAAACTGTTGACAATTTCGAAAAAATAGGTTAAACTGTCAAAGCAATCGCGCTTGACGGAAACGTCAGACGGAAGCAATGGGGTCTTAGCTCAGCTGGGAGAGCATCTGCCTTACAAGCAGAGGGTCATAGGTT